>Ga0209400_1000003_pt1 | contig 251310 bp, 320 predicted proteins | sample M_130807_EF_Meta_FD_187313 | JGI IMG/M metagenome (GOLD analysis project Ga0209400, IMG submission 187313) | Freshwater microbial communities from Lake Montjoie, Canada to study carbon cycling - M_130807_EF_MetaG (SPAdes) (version 2) | ecosystem: Environmental > Aquatic > Freshwater > Lake...
CATATATATTATTTTTGTAAATTTTCAATATACTCTCTTAATACATCTTTTGGTTTCCAATCAAGTCTATTAAGAGCATCATTATTTTCTCTTTTTGTTTCTCTATAATTACCTTTCTCATCGGTCATATATACTTTCACACAACTGAACTTTTTGATAAACATATCAGCCACTTCATTTAGAGAATAATTAAATCCAGTACCCAACTCCCAAGCATCTTCATGTTTTTCATCACTAAATGCAATCTTAATTAATCCATCCACAATATCATCAACATGCGTAAAATCTCTCCTTTGTTCACCATCGCCTACAATTGTAATCGGATAGTTTTGTTCAACTTGCCCTCTCCACTTACCAATCACAGCTGCCCACTTACCTTCGGTAATTTCATGTGGACCGTAAACATTGTAGAATCTGGCAATCTCAATGTTAGTACCAAATACTTTTTTATACATCTTACAAACATCCTCACCTAACTTCTTATACATTGCGTATGGTGATTGAAATGGGTCATGCCATTGTGAAGATGAACCACTATATACAATTTTTACATTCCATTTTCTAGCCCACTCACATATAGCTTCAGTACCACCTGTATTAACTCTAAAAAATTCAGATGGAGCTTCAAATGATGGTTGTATTCTACTTAATGCGGCTAAATGAAAGCACAAATCAACTTCATCGCCTCTTATGTATTCTATCTGCTCTACATTCATTGGTAGGTATCTCACACCTTCTATTTGGTTTTCTATTTTACCAATTGAATAATCATCTATTACAATAATTTTATGCCCATCTTCTAAAAGACGTTTGGTTAAGTTGATTCCAATGAATCCTAAACCACCTGTTATTACTATATTCATTTTTTATCTATTTTAATTGTTATACCAGCCTTTCCAGCTGATATATCATAAGTGTTTCTTCTATTATCATTTATAAATCCATAATCTTTGAATCTAAATATAATTACATCCTTACCTTCAAAGATTGCCCAAATTGCATTATCTGCATAATCAATAGATGGTTGTGTTATCATACCCATCTTCCAACTGTTTATAAATTCGGGCTCCAACTCATCCGGTAAAATATTAATTATCATTTCCAAAGTATTTGAATCAGTATTATCGCCACACTTAATCCCAAACAAACTAATGTTTTTACATTAAGTGGTTCTTTAAATAAATAGTAGCTCATCAAAGTAAATATAACAACTCCAATTCCATATCCTATCAAACGAGATGGCCATATTTCCCCACCAAATGCAGTAACAAAGTGTTGTACCGATTTTAGAAACAACCAACCAGATGGTATGGATGCTAAAATTATTATGATTGGATATTTTTCATACCAACCATATTTGATACTACCTTGTAGTTGAAGAAAGGTTAATACTTGCGCAACCAATCCATAAAGAAATCCTATTAATAAATTCATTTTTCAAAGATACGAAATTTATTCCACATTACCAAAGATTATTTCCACTACTTCCACTTAGACCGGATGATGATGAAGCACCCCCACTTTTAAATCTAACACTATCTTGCTCTCTACTAACATACGATAGGATATCTCTTGTTATTGTATCACTTAATAGTGCCTCCGCAATAGTTTGTATAAAGATGGATGGATTAGATATGTGATGTTTTGTTATAGTACTAGATAAATCATATGGTGTCATATTGCTATCATACTTAGGCGGTGGAAGTACCTTAACTTGCATATCCATACTATCCGAAAATAAACTAACTCTAGCAAAGGGTTCACCGCTATTCAATGGATGTACCCAAGCCGTATATACATTACTAACATCGCTAGTATTGTGTATAAAAAAACTAGCTCCCATAACATCAAATTCATTGCCGGCCAACTTATCCCAATTTGATATCTCTAATTGTTTTTTCTTTTTTGGGAATGCTTTATTATGTCTTTCTAAATCACAAGATAAATGGTCATATCCAACCAAATAATCTATATCTACATCGTAAGTAGATTTACCACAATATTGGCAAATATATTCTTTCATTATTTTATAATTCCGTGTGCTTTTGGTTTTCCATTTTCATCAACTGCCACAAATACAATTTTATCTATTCTGATGATAGTTTTCTTTGTATCTTTATTTCTTACTTCACAAGCTATTGTTATTGATGTATTACCAAATTGAATTAACTCACATCCTATTTCTATAACATCACCCAATTTAGCAGATGATACGAAGTTCACTTCACTCATTGCTTTAGTTACTATACTTCTAGTAAATAATTGACATATACAAAATATAGATGCTTCTTCATCAATCCATTTCAATACTTGTCCGCCAAAGAGTGTACCTCTAGCATTTAAATCTTCGTACTTAATTAACTTACGTGTTTTAAAATTCATTGTTTAATCTTTTTATATCTACACAATCATCTTTACCAATATCATCAAATGATTTCCAAGCCCCAAATTTTCTATTTGTTCTTGGAAGGATATGATGCTCCCTATGCCCGCACCATTTACATTCTCTAACAACAATTCGAATAACACCCCTACCATGTGGATGTCCTTTACATTCGTGCTTTTCTTTTCGGTACTCCCAATTATGGGCTCCGATGTAACAAAATGGGGTAATCATAACTTATTTCTTTTTTATTATTAATGGAATTACAAATGCCAATAGAGTTAAGATTGAGAATACAGCATCAATCGCTTCTGTATTCAAATCATGCAACCAATATGATGATACTAACTTTAATCCCAATGCTCCAATTACCCAATATGCCACTCTCTCCAATATAGGATTCTTCTCTAATACTTTCACAAACTTTGTTGTGGCAAATCTCATAGCAAGAATACCCACAAATACACCACCACATATCAACCATAAGTTTGGAGTGAATGCTACTGCGGCAAATACATTATCAATACTGAATACTAAATCCATAAGCTCAATTGCTACGATGGTGGACCAAAGTGCTGATAGAAATGGTATCTTAATTGTCATCTTACTTTCCCCACCTTGTTCAACATTTGTAGATAAGGCGTTATATGCTAAATACATAAGATACAATCCACCTGCTATTTTCAACCATACTAATTTGATAAGAACGGATGCGAATAATAAAGCCAATCCTCTAAATAGATATGCCCCTGCGATACCATAGGTTAGGGCTTTCTTTTGTTGTTCTTTTGGTAGTTCTTTTACCATCGCTGCTAATACTGCCGCGTTATCAATACTCAATACTATTTCTAGTATCACAATATTTAAAAAAATTAATACTTCCGTCATTGTTTATATTTTAATTATTTCGGTATCCTAAAGTTACCATTGCTTCTTCCATATGTTCATTCATATAATGTTGAATTGCCAAATGTGAATTTGGGTCTCCTATATATGGTAATCCAATATTATGAGGGTCAGCTGCCAATGGTTTGTGTTTTGATTCAAATAGTATTCTACTATCATGCGTTAGTGGAACTTGATTTTCCCACATTGCTCTACCCAATGCCCAATCATCTATTTCATAATCAATATTCTCATCAATTCTCATTTTTTCTTTAGCTACTTTCATAGCAGCTCTTGATACCATATACCCACATCCACTTGCAATTGTTCTTTCCTTACAAACTACATACTTAAAACTTTCGTATGGATTAGTTGATGCAGCTGGATGTGCACATCCCATATAATGAGGAATACCATTACTTAAATTTTCAGTTATCATCCAATCAAATCTACTAGGATGTACAAATGAATCCGAATCAATTCTAAAATAGTATTCATAATCAGTTTCACTAAGTATCCAATCGATTGGCATTCTAATTGATTTATCATACAATCCTCTTTTAGTATCCTCTGCCTTAAACCAAATCATATCACCATCAATTTTCCATTCGGTTTCTAATTCAGGATTGCCAATTGCAACCATAACATTATACCCCAATTTTTCAATTTCAGGTATCCAAGTTGATTTACACTCCTTCCAATTTTGTGCCCAAGGCTCTATCGTAGTGCCGGTTACCAATATAATTAATTTACTTTTATCAAACATAATTAAAAATTAATATCTATTATTGAATCCGATTGGTGAATATTTGTCCTCCGATTTGTATTCGGTTTCTTCCAAATTATATATTTCAGTTAAGGTCATTGGTTTGGTTGTAACATAATTTTTACCTAAATGTTTAATTAGATTATTAGCATCTTCAATAGGAAGTGCATCAAACTTATGTTCTGCAATCAATCTACCCTTTCTTAATAGAGCCGAATCAATTTTAGCTTTATCCATATTGAACGTTGCTACAATCTGAATCTTTAGAATATCACTAAGGATACCATCGGTAATGTTAAGGATGTTTGATACACCATTTGCCCCACCATTGTTTCTATCCGTAATTACTCTTTCCGCATCTTCAATGAATAGAATTGAATTACTATTTTGAATTAAGAATGGAGTCATCTCCGGTGATGTAATGAAATCTGCTAAGTAAGGTGGTATAAATAATACCCTCTTATCTTTAACCTTACTCGCAATATACTTTAAGTAGTGAGTCTTTCCAGTACCCGGCGTACCATGTAATAGAACTAAGCCTTTACCATTTTTTTGGTTAAGCGTGTTAATAATCTTTTCGTGGATGGGTTTGAATCCTTTACCATACCCCAATTCAATATCTAACTTTTGGTCAGGTAATTCAAACGAAGTTGTATCATACCCTCTTGGAGTTTGTATTACTAATGCAATGTTATTACTTTCATGCTTTCTTCTCTTACCCAATTCGATAATCTTCTCAACTAATTCGGTATATATTTCTGATTCATCATTCGAATATACCTGAACATCTACTCCAATGCCATCTTTAAATGCTTTCTTAACCTTATCATTCCACTTACGAATTACACCTGAGACACTGATTAAAGTAGTTGCTATACCATTTTTCTTTTCCCACACTTCACTAGCACCATAGTTATTATGTCCATAGAATTCTCTAACATAGATTCTACTAAACCCCATCTCTTTAATTACCGCAAAAAACGGTGCTTGTTTAATCTGATAATCATCGCTAATTCGGAAATGTTTTGTAATAAGTTTTCCGGTTTGATTTTGAATGTATGTACCGTATGGAAAATCATCCGAATCACTCAAACGATATGGTTGTCCCGTTGTTGTTTGGTTCGTAGAATCGCCTCCACCACTAATACTAGGCTCGTCATACGCTTCTCTAATCGCCTCAAGTAAATCTTCAGGTGTATCTTCATCTATATGTAAATTTAAATCATCAAAGGCCATATCCTTTAACTTTTCAATAAGTCTTTTCTCATTATCCAATACTGCTTTTCTTCTGCTCATTTTTATCGGTTTAGTTTATTAATACATTCTTCTACTTTATCTCTTAATCTACCACCATATCCAAAATCACCATCAACTTGAACATGCCTCCACATTGGAATACGAGGTTTCATCCATTTAAATTCACGAGATAAATTTAAATCATCAATTGCTATCCAATTTGATATCTTATTATCTTTAGCCCACTTCACAACTTCTAATGCTCTTTCGTGGTCTATGGATGGTCTACTCATTTTATTCCATAGGTCCTGATGTGTAGTTATATCAATCAATCGAGCACTTATACCATAATACCTAAATATTCGTTTAAGCTGATTGAAGGTGAAATGTTTTTTCCAATCTGAACTAACTACTAACTCAGCGTTTGTTTCATCACATATTTTTTGCAATGCCTCACAATCTTCTTTAACCCAAGGGTATGGAATTGTGAAGTCCTCTTGTCCTCCATCAATAGTAACCTTACCATCGTACCATGTTGCCCAAACCAATGGACCATCAACATCAATAAAAATAATTTTCTTTCTCATAACTTTACATTTGTTTAAATATTGGTAGTATTACTACTGATATTATATTGTTTATAAACTATTGGTAGTCCCTAAAGGATTCGAACCTTTACTAAAACGTCCGTAGCGTTTCGTGCTATCCGTTACACCAAAGAACCAATTTGCACATTTGTTTATACTATGCATAGAAATAAAGTAAAGCTCCAGTGATTATTAACACTATAATCAATGTCAAAGTAGATAATTTTTGTCCAATTTTGTACCACATATATTATTTGTTTTTATAATAATTTCTTAATTTTTCACTTAATATACCACCAGTATATGCAAGTATTAAAAATATAACTGTTTTCATATTATTTGTTTTTAATCAATAAAGTTTAATTCTACTATATCAAAAGTATCTTCACTGTCTAATTGTTCAATATACTTTTCAGCATCCATTCTGTTTTTAAAGACATAAGAATTATTAAAATAATATCCTTCATTTATACTACAAGATACTACTACATAACATTTACAATCTTCATTATTGTTTTCAGTTGCAATAAGTGTATAGCTTGGAAATACATTTAATTCTGTTTTCATAGGTTATTTGTTTTTAATTAGTTTAATCAATCTAGGAAGTCTAAATAGCATAATAAGTAACAAAACAGGCCATATAGTAGCATACATTAAAAAATATAGCTCAAATCCTGCATTTTCAAAACAATATGGGGTAAGTATAACACTTCCATGGTCAATATCTATTTTAAATATTGCCATTCCAATTAATAAATAGCATATAAAAAATGATGTAAAAAGTAAATAAATCATGTTTTAAATTTAATAGGTTATTTGTTTTGGTTAAATTCTATTGGTTCAGCTTTTTTCAAAAATTCATTTACTAACAAATCAAGCCCCATTAATTTTAATGTTTCTTTTATTTGTTGTTCTGTATATATGTTTTCATTATCTGATATTTCAAATGCAAAAATAGAATTATCATAGTGTCCCCAATCTTTTGATTGTAAATTAATTTTAGCTACTTGTTTTTCTGTATATAGTTTCATAGGTTAATTAGTTTTTGTTGTTTGATATACTCTAATATACAAAGAATTTTAGAATTTACCAAAGTATTTATACTGATTTTTATGAGTATTTATACTGATTTTTTACTAATATTTGAGTAATTAGAAATATATTTCTAATTTTGCACCCCGTCAGAGAATCGAACTCATGTCCATGCGAGGTTTTGGAGACCTGCTGCTTCCTTAAGCTACGAGATTTTTGTTATTCGGGCTGGATTCGAACCAGAACTAATTGTACCAAAAACAATTGTGCTACCGTTACACCACCGAACAATTTCCAATTTTATAATACTCTACCCAATCTCCATCCATTAGGAATAATATCTATTTTTTTTATTTTTTTATTTTCAATTTCATTTGTTACCCAACACGTTCCAAATTGGGAATTACCTTCTCCTTTTTGTTTTAAAGAATTGGCTTTTCCAATTTTTCTTTTTGTTTTTTCAGTATGATTTCTACCTGTCCAATTATCTACATGTTTTAATATACCTGTTTGCCATAATATTTTATTTTGTTCAGATTTCCATTCTGATTTTTTTTTACGATATTCTGGATTAGCCCACATAAGTTCATTCATTCGTTTTGCTCCTTTTTTATATCCATCTACTGATATAAACCCACCACATCCACCAAAGACAATATTCATACACATTTCATCTTTCAGTAAATCTTCATTAACTAATTCTTTCTCCCTTTCAATCAATTTTTCTCTACTATCAAACCATTCAATTATTTCTAATTGAAAGTTTTCTTTACCATACTTTCGTATAGAATATCTTAATCGTTTACCACTTCCCAAATAACCATCTTTTAAATTACTCGTTGAGTGCATTCCTACATAATATTTACCATTCAACATATTCGTTGTTTTATAAATAAAATGATATTTTTTTACTTTGTTTAAGTTTGCCATAGTTTATATTGTTTACACATATAAATATAACAAAATCAAAAAAGTCTACGGAGCAGATGAGAGGAATCGAACCTCCGTCTCCTACTTGGAAGGAAGGAGTAATGAGCCATTATACGACATCTGCATATCAAATAAACAATTGAGGGAAGGGAGAATTACGATATCTCGACCTGATGATTAACAGTCATCTGCTCTGCCGCTGAGCTACCATCCCAAAACAAAAAACCCCCAACTAATTAAAGTCAGGGGTTTCTAAAATTCTTAATATAAATCTAGCCTAACTTTACATATCTCTGCTACCCCAAATCTGATTTGGTGTACTACAAAGTGTATGTAATGTTAATGCTTTCATTTGTTATAAATATAATCGAATTAAAAAAGTAATCAATCTTCAAAATACGCCACGTCAAGTCATGCTCCGGTTAATACTAGCCTCGATGAATTACTTTGCTATCATTATTGGAATCGAACCAACATTAACCATTATGATAAAATAAAATAGGGATGAGAATACTCCATATTGTGAACCAGCTTTAGAAAGATTATTAGTTCCTTCCGTTTCCACTACCTTTTGAGTAGTACCAATTCAATGTGGATGATTTAAGACTATCAGTCTATAAGTTGCCGATTACTCTCTACTTACTCATTTTCTTCAAGCCTCGCAGCCTGATTAATTCTTGCGGAATTAGAAACCTTTTGATAGAATCACAGACCTCTTGCGGAGGTATCGTGGCTAAGAACATCTCTTAACTATGTACACACCTTTCATCTGCAACTGGTAAACACTCATGCTTAATTTTTAATTGAATTTTTGATGTTCAGTATCAAATTGAGTTTTAGTTTATAGAATTATTCAGGTAGTGGTTTACCACTAGCTCCCTCATCTTTTGAATGAGAGAATACTAAACTACCCGATGCAATATCCCTACTGCGGTCTTTTAAGTCATCTTCAAATATAGGTTTTGGTAAACTCTATATAAGGATGGTAACAACACCACTTGTACACTATCTTATCTTACGTCCTTTCGGATAGCTTGATGTTAAGATAACTTTTAAACTGAATACCGCAATGATGTAGAGGGATTAAGTCTACACTTCTTACTGATATTCTATGGGTTATTCTTATTGTTGTTCCCAACTCAGTCGGAGTATCTATACTACCCCAACTATTCAAACTCTTCCGATATAGTGTTACCCTTTCGTACAAAGCTCAAATAATATCCCACTTGCATACTCAAGTTAATCTCTCCTTACGGGGAGAGTAACCGCAGATGTATCACTTAATACACCCACTTTATCCTACTTTCGTAGTTTATTTGACGACCATATGCGGCCGTTGTTTACTATGTAGAACAAGTCTACTATGTAAAAATTTAATATTTTAAAGAACTTTCCTTTCGGTTTTAATAAATATACGAATAATTTTTTATTCTGCCAAATTTATTAAAAGTTTTTTTGTAAATTTGATAACGAGTATCTTTCATCACCTATTGTTTCTCATTTACTTATGTAATATACGAAACATTTTTTACACTACCAAATTTATTTTCAAAAAACTTTTTAAGATGTTTGGTGTCCGGCTTTCTTCCCTGTTGAACAGGTCACTCAATCGGTTTTATTATTTGATGGCTTCAACCAATCATCTTATTTGTTGCAGGAGAAGGATTCGAACCTCCGACCTTGTGGTTATGAGCCACGTGAGCTACCTCTGCTCTATCCTGCGATATTAAATCTAATATACGATAACTTTTTTAAATTACCAAATATATTTTTTATTTATTATTTAAGTCCGCTAGTTGTGTTAGTAGGATTACCATACTTAAATAATGTTTGTGGAGATGACGGGAATCGAACCCGTGTCTTACAAAGAACTAATAATACCAGCATATCACACGTTTATTTAGTTTTTCTTGACTAACAAAATATAAAGTTTGATGTATGTGGGAAACAAACTTTTAAAGAACCTGGTCTCGAAATTATTTTAAATGGGCTCCGACCTGTGACCCGTTATTTCACATTCTATTTAAAGTTCCACGATGTGTGCGGAAAGGGTTAGGCAGCTACTGCGTAATCCATACCTACAAACGCCATTAAGTCGTTGTAAGTCATTGTTGACTTTTCGTCAGTTATTGTTTTGTGCAGGTTTAAAGAGTTACTATCACTTACCTCTACGTGTGGTACTACCATTTACATTGCAATCAATTCCATGGCATCCCCATAATTGTATAATATATATAAAGAACTAATCAATACAAATGTTTGAATATGTCTAAATTATGATAAATTTTTGATATTACCAAATATTTTTACTAAAATGTGGATAACTTTCTTAAATCATTGAAAATCAACGATTTATAACTCATTGAATATCAATCAGTTATGCCCTTTTATTATAAGTCAATGACTTATATATTAATTTTATCCTTTATGTGATTATAAATACTTTCAGCTATTACATTGTGTCCTAAAATAGTAGCGTGGTCGTCAAATTTAGATGAATATAAATTACTATCTACTACTAATTCTCTATTATCCATATAATGCTCAACAAAACTATTTTTAGTTATACCATTATAAGTTATGGGTATTCTTCTTTCAGCCAACCATTCATTTTTAGATACTAAATCACCATATTTATCATATTTTGAACTAGTCATTTGAGGATGTGCATCTCTCCAATGTATAATAAAAACAGGAATTCCCATTTCTTCATATGGTTTCAATGATTCTGCTAATCTATGTAATTTATCAATATGCGCTAATTCAACTATTTTCTCAAAACTACCATATTCTTCTTCTAAGTCTGCAACTAATTGAACTACATCTTCTTCATCCATTTGATATTGTTGTAATCCAAATTCTATTGTTTTTTCTTTTTTTTCGGAATATACATAACTCTTACCTCTATCTAAATTTGTTATTTGAAATATGATAGCAGCAATAGTATCTGCCGATTGGCCATCCGTTGTAAAATGTTTATCGATTTCTCCTAATCCGTAATCTATATCTCCACCATTTCTACCATTATTCAAATCAAATGTACCAAATTTATCAGCAACCAATTTAGAAAAACGATTTTGATGTATAAAATCTAATTGTTCGTAAGTGCAATTTTTTATAAAATAATGTTGCGGAATGAAATCAGTAGAAGTCGTTCCTGGATATTCTCTCTCTATACCAGCACCATATGTATATGAACATCCTGAAAAAATTAATCCTTTTGCCATAAATTATTGTTTTGGGTAAAAGTAGGCACATCCTACTTTTATATCATTTAAGCTTTCTTTGTTTGTTTCAAATATATATCCGTCTTTCCCATAAATTTCCTCAATTTTATCTTTAACATAATCAAAATTAAGTAAATGTTCGTGGTTTTCGGAATCTCTATATCTATCGAATTGAAATCCTAATCCATTATCAAAATCATGAATAATGATTACAGGCTTATATCCGTAATCTATGATAACTTGTAATTCATCTAATAGAGGCCAGTAAGTATGCCAGTGAGCATCCAAATATAAGAAAAATTCACCATGCCCAATTTCTTCTACAAATTGTTTTAAGCAGTCGGGTGACGAACCTTTTAATATTTTAACTTTTGGATTTTTGAGTAATTCATCGTAGTAGTTCCACCTCTCTTCATCAACTTCACAGGTGTATACTTTATCAAAAATATTGGATAATATTTCAGTAGACCATCCCTTATCAGTACCGGTTTCTATGATAGTATCCCAATTGAATTTTTGTTTTATTCGGATGGTATCAATAACCATCACTGCATCGTGCTTATAACTCATTATAAAAATATTAGGGGATATGTTACCACATCCCCTTTAATTAACTAAATTTAATTGTTTTATTCCGCTAACCAAGGCATATCAGCGTTCTCATTGTCCAATGCGAACATTCCGTATTTAGCAGAACCAGTACCATCTTCATTACGTGGTTGGTTATCCATTATCCATACATAAGCCGCTCTATCGGTTAAAGATTCACATCCTTCAACTATTGCGTTCTCTGCTTCACTATCTACAATTTTCCATTTTGGAGTTGTGTCGTTTAAAGCTGCGATGAATTCTAAAACTTCTTCGTGGGTTTCAAAAATTTTTGCCATTTTGTTTTGTTTTTAATTTCGTATATAAATATAAAAAAAATTAGTTTAAATAAATTTTATAGGATTTAGATTAGATATTTCATAATGATTTACTATTTCATATCCAAAATTTTTAAAATCAATATTGAAATATGAATTACATATTTCCAAAACCTCATCATCATAATAATCCATAAAATAATCCAATGCTCTATATTGTCTAGCATGGTGGTCTATACTTCCATTCAAACTTTCTAAAATTTCTTTATATTTATCATTTAAATTTACAGAATCAATTTCAGGTAAAAAATAAAATAAATCATCTACAATTAAATCCTCTAATTTAAATATTTTAAAAGTTTTATCAGGTATGATATGAAGACATTCACTTTGTGATAATATGTGAGTATCTTTTCCTGTGTATCCAGTTTTATACGTTTCTATAACCCAGTTTTTAAATTCTTTTCTTTGTTTTCTAGAATATGTAACTAACGTATTTTGCTCTTTTTTATCCCAATATATTGATTTAATTTGAGTAACATGCATCCATTGTGATATCAATCTATCATATGGATTTCTAACTATAAGAATATGATGTTTATAATCTATTTTTTCGTTTTCGGTGTTACTTGGGTTTCCTAAAACATAGTCAAATAATCTTTTAAATAAATTTGTTCCGTTTTTCTGTATCGGATAAAACACTACTCCATAATCATCATACATCTCTGCCATTATTTCCAATGTTTATTTTCTCTTTCCCACCAAAATGTCAAATCATCAGTATCATCATTATAATATTCACCAACAAAATCCGATTTAAATTTACTTCCCTCATTTTCATATAAAGCAAGTGTAATTATTTTTCCATCAAATGGCATGTATTTTTTTATCCATTCAGTTAAAAAAGTATAATTACCACCCCTTATCACTCCAGCTTCAACTAATATCAAATTCTTACCTCTAAATCCATTTGAATGAATTTTAAAGTTATCGTATAATTCTTTTTTGTATTTTTCGGTCCATTCTTCATCCGGATATGGAACATCCACTCCAAACCCCTCTGCAACCTCACCATTGAACGATAATCTGTGTCGTAGTATTTGGCCTACTATTGATGAATAGTCCGTAGAAACGGATATAATTATTGAATTAGAGGCATTAAACCCCGCTTCCGTTAACTCGTCTCCCAAACGATTAATAAGAGAGAGTTCCGTATCCCATATAATGATTTTTTCTTCTCTCATACAAATTTTGATTTAAAAGCTACTATCTAAAAAATTTTCTTCGTAACGACTCTATTATCCCCGACCCCTTTTTGAATTCTCCGGAATCTATTACAATAAATTTTTTTCCGTTTCTATCTATAAATTGCCAATGTGCCTCTTTTAACCCAAACCAATCGTCTATGTGTTTTAAAACCTGATGTGGTGTAAACTCCGAACAACTATATAAGTCAAATTGAAACATCGCAGGATTTTCATTATCCCATACATGAATACTAGCGTGTGACGTTGCTAATGTTACGGTCCCAGTAATACCTTCGTTACCGGGTTCATTTACATAAACCGATGTAGGCCCTGCAACTACTTTCATTCCTACATTTTGTACTAATTGTGTAAACCATATGTTTAACACTTTTTCTGTTTTTGGTGGAGTCTTAATATACCCCTTTACCAATAAATGCAAATGATTTGGTACGAACATCTTTACTTAAATTTAAATCCTGTTAATTTTTCTATGTCTAAAACTTCTACTAAATTATTATGAATACCATCTGGTTTAGATGTATCATTGTTAAAAAGAAATGCCATCCATTCTTTTGTTTTTACAAAATATATTACTTTCCAACATTGAATAGGAACTGCCACCTTACCTTCACCAATTGTTTTAGCTACTCCTAAATTACCACACCAAACATGAACTGAATCATCTTTCTTAGCCCACTCTCTTTCCATTGTTTCTACCGATTTCCAATCCCCAGCATTTAGGCTATGATATTGAGCTGCCATATTAGAAAAATAGAAACATTCATTTTGTATTTCAGCCGTTTGACACAGATTTTCTGCAGCCGGCATCATATGTCCTCTATCGGTTCCACTACCTACATAATCAGCTCCTAAATTTGTTTCGTTTGGTAATTGAGGGTCAGGTTTAAAATTATCTTTTCTAGCCATTGGAGTTTCACATCCCACTTTAGCTTTTGTAATCCACCATTCCACCATTACAGGATATTTTTTTGATTTTGAATAGTGTGATGTGTAATTTGTGTGCTTCAAAACTACGATGTCTTGGGCAAATAACATATTAATTAATAATACACTAAATAAGGTTATTAAAACTTTTTTCATCTGATACAACTTTGTTTTTAATTAAATAATCAATAACCATTTCTGCCCATTTTTGATGTGCAAAATAACCAGGATGAGTATCATCAAAAATACCATCAGTTTCATCTTTTATTTTCATCCCATTCCCACTTGCCCAATTATGAAAATCACAGTCTGTAAGACCGTTTTTACTCATATCGGGAGATAAATATAATATATTTTCTTTTATATCAATAAAATTTTTTATATAAGTTATGTGTATTGCAGATGGTAATATATAAAATTTATATTCTTTGTATTTCATAAGAGCCAATAATCCAACAAAACTTTTTAAAATATTTTTTTCATATTCTTTTATATTCCAAGTTTTTTTATAAGCTTCTAATAGAGGTTGTTTTATATCTGCTTCTATTTCTTCTTTTTGTTTAGTAGATTCATAAAAATAGTCTTTACAAAGATGTAAATCCCGCATAGTTCCTTTTGTAAATGCGGTTTCATCGTATTCCATGCTAATTTCATTTAAATCTACATTACAAATTAAATATTCTTTGTATTTGTTAGAATATACATCAATTTTATTCCAAATTACAGGACATTCTATAAAATAAATTGTCTCTTTTGCTCTTGTAAAATCTTCGTATATGTAATCATACGTTTCTCTTATAAATCGTTCAATTCCAGCTCCAGATTTACTATAATCATGTATTTTTAAATTTAACCCATCCGCTACCAATTTAGGCCACATTATATCTCTTTCACTCTCCCAAGTAACATTATATCTAGATTTATAATAGTCTAAAATATCACTTTTTACAATTTCAAGACCACCACCACACATAGTAGAACATCCGTTACAATATAAATTTTTAATCATTTTTTATAAATTTATTGTAAAAATATTCTGCTAAAATTTTATCACATTCTGCTGATAAATGTTGGTCATTTCTAATACCATCTTCACCTTTTGTTTTTTCCCAAACATCATTCTGTGTTTCCCAATATCCAATTACTTCATTTATAATTCTGTTTTTACCATAAATAAAATCTGCTAAATATTGGTCATTCCATGACCAAACAAATTTATTTTCTGTATTTGTTACTTTATATAGAGAACAAATTAATTCAAAATAATTTTGTAAAACGCCATGTGATATTCTATCATATGCTGTTATTTTGATATATTGTTGTAAATCATCAATAGGTAATTTCATATCATCTATGGATTCTTTTATTCCATTATTTAATTTCATTCCATTATTTACATAATTAAAAAAACAATTCAATTGATATGTCCATTCTTTTGGATGGTGTGGTGCGATATACACATAGTCATCTTTTAAAGCCAATCTATTACGCGAATAATCGGTTAAATTTACTATTAAAATATCTTCTTTTTTAATTTTTGGTAAACATTTTGTCCAAAAATCTATAATGGTTTGCATATCCATACTACCTCCTGCATAATTTCGTATTTTATACTCATCATTCAGTCCTTTTTCATTTAATATGGTTTGTAAATATCCTGGGAACTTTTCTTCCGTTGTGAAACTATCACCAAATAACCAAATATCAATCATTTCTAAATTATTTAAAGAATCTTTGAAATAAATATATTAAAATAGAATTATAATACCATCCTACTACCTATCTGAAAATTACTTAAAAAATTGGAAAATGGTTTAGTATTACCACTCAATTTGTAATTAGCAGAGAATCCAAATCTTTTACTAATTTTATAGTCAAATGCGGCACCTAATAAAAATCCCATATGTCTATTGACAGTTGAAACACCAGTTGCACTATTATAACTTATAGGTGCAAACATTGTAAATACCTGTGGTGATATTGTAAGTTTTTTATTATATTGATATGGTTTAGTCCAAAATACAATTGCCGAACTTGCCATATTGTATTCAAATCCACCCGTATTATCGTTTTTAAGGAATAGATTGATTACACCCACATTATAACCATATGTTCCTTTTTTTGCAGTTGGTTTGATATATGTATATCCCAATAAGTTCATATAGTTTCCTCCCAAATATGCAATTCCCGTTCCGTATGAATGTATTGCATCTAATTGTCCATCTTCGGTTAATCCCATCTTTGTTATACCACCCGTCATTACAATTGAACTTAAATTACTATTCACCATCAATCCTGCACTATAACTTACATCACCTGCTAGGGATGATTTACTAAGTCCTAATGATATAGATGCTAAAAAACTACCAGGAGTAGCTTCCATAACACTTACATCCGATGCTAATAAAGTTGGATTTGATGCTTCTTGTTTTTTCTTTTTTTCTTCCTTCTTCTCCTCTTTCTTTTTTTCCTCTTTTTTAGTTTCTTCCTTCTTCTCCTCTTTTTTCTCCTCTGATTTGGATTCTTCTTTTTTTTCTTCTTTGCTTTCCGATTTAGTTTCCTCTTTTTTTTCTTCTTGCTTTGTTTCAGTTTTCTTTTCTTCCTGTTTTTGTTCGGTTTTACTTTCAGTTTTAGCTTCTGTTTTAGTTTCGGTTTTACTTTCGGAAGATGAACTGCCCCCACTTTGTGACGAAGATGAAGATGAACTGCCCCCACTTTGTGACGAACCTCCACTTGCCGGTGGTGATGAACTACTACTTGCCGGTGGTGGTGCTGCCGTTGGTGGAGGTGCAGTAACTACCGGAGCGGGTGGGGGCGGCGGAATGTTTATCGGTGGTGGTGTAGCTGCATTTGCGGCGGCTGAACTAGCTGCTGAACTTGCCGATGAAGATGCTGCTTTTGCGGCCGCCTCTGCGGCTGCTTTTGCTGCTGCATCGGAGGCTGCTTTTGCTGCAGCATCCGCGGCGGCTTTTGCTGCTGCATCTGCGGCGGCTCTTGCTGCAGCTTCTTGTGCTAATCTTATGTTATCATTTACCGGACAAGGTTCAGCGAATACTGAATTAACCCATTTTTGAAATGCTCCACTATTCATATCTGCCAATGTTACAATTTTAGATTTACCTCTAATAACTGCAATGGTTTGATTTTGTCCGAATGGAATTACGACCACATATACTTTGTTATCGCATGGGTCTATGTAAGTTTGGGTAATAGTTTGCCCTTCTGCTTCAAATGCAGTTAAGGTTGTAACAATTATCAATAAAAGTGTTACTAACCATTTTTTCATTACTTATTGTTCAGTCCGATTGAGATTTGAGAATACCCTCTAATTGGGTCTGTATCTACTTTTAATGTAACGAATTTGAAATCTCTTATTAGTCCGATTTTGTATGTGGTGAATGATGTGTTTGATTTTGGGAATGAGATACCACCCAAGTCATCTTTACCTTGCCATCTAATCACTTCATTACCAAATCCAATCATACCATGTATTCCAATTTTACCAATTCTTTTACCCGCACCAACATAGAAAGTTGACTCTTTTTTCCAATCCGTTTTACTAAGTGGAAAGTCAACATTGTTAATTTGACCATATGGATAGTATTGGTTTTGGTCTATTGCATAAGTCATTACATAATCCATAATGAAATATCCTTTATTACTACCAATCAATCCCCAAAATGCGGTTTGTTTATTATTCGTATGTCCTATACCTGCTGAAAATAATACAGGTGTTGATGCAATTGTATCTCTCCTACCATTTTCGTATATTCTAACTACACTTCTTTGTCTCCATCCGTAGTTATCATACCAAATGTAAGGATAAGGTTGATACCATCCCCATACACCATATTGTAAACCATATGGATTGTATGTTGTAGGTCTATATCTTCTTACTAATGGTTGTCCTTCAAAGTTGTCACCAGGTCTAATTGGTGCAGTTTGTGTTCTCCATTGACTCACATTATTTTGTTGTGATATAGATGGTTGAACTCTTGTTTGTGTTTGAGTTGTTTGTGATGAACTACTTCCACCAGTTTGTCTCCAACTTGATACTTGTGAAAAAGATATCATCGGAATAACCAATAATAATATTAATAATTTTTTCATATTATTTTAATTCATTGTGTTTAATAATTAGTTCTCCCAAAACTTCAATTAGGCCCATAAGTTCCTGAAACCCTATTTGGTCCATTTTTACTTTACCACCACACAATTCTTCCATATATCCTCTTAACTCTTTTTTAGAGGATTCTATATCAAATTCACCATTTTTTGCTTTTTCGTAATATGGTAATTTAACTTTAAAATGATGATATGTAAGAATTGCATCTCCACCTTTTTCTTTTGAATCGTTTGTTATTTTAGTAGCACCTTCCCATCTATTTCCTGAAAAATCTAAAAACGGGTCAAATTCCCCACCATCATTTTCTTCTTTTAATAAATCTTTTAACTTTATCATATTATTTAGTGAATACACCTTTTTTAATCATTTTATCTAATATATTTGCACATGCTATATCTAATGCTTTTTTAGTTGAAATACTAATAGTTGATTGGTTAAACTTAATTGGGTCTATTGTTGCATCTGATAATAGAGTTAATTGTCTATTTGTTTTAGCTTCACCCAGTCCACTTGCTGCTATAATTGTTCCGTTTTCTGCATTTGTAAATCTAACCTGTAAACCTAAACGAGTTACCAAATTATCTTTAATACCATCCTTTAAGTTGATAGTTTCATCTTCGGATACTGAATAATCATATACCTCAATCTCCACAAAGTAATGTGCCAACTTAATCTTCCCTCTACCATCTAATTTGTTTTCGGAAATTCCAGCTGCTGATGCTTGGTATTGCTTTACCATTCTATTCTTAATCTCAGTCTTATCTTCGGTAAATTCAAATCTATTGAGGTTGTCCAAATATTCTAATACGATATTTGCAACACCCAATCCAACTCTTTTTTCTTTTAGTTCAGGGTACATTTCATATACCTCCTCACCAATACCACATTTTAGGATTTGAATATTCTTTTTAGGGCCTTCATAATCCATAAATTGAGAAATGTCTTTCTTTTTTTCAAAATCTGCTTTGAAATCTTCTGTTTTAGTGCTTCCTATTGTTTGAGCAACACCCGCAACACTGCTTAACAAAAATAAACTTAAAAATACTAATAAATTTTTCATACATAATCATTTTTTATATAAATATAGATTTTCATCTTTATCAATACAAATAGCACTCATATTCTCTACCCAATCCCCAGAATTAACATAGTGTTTTCCGTTTATCATTCTATCTTCGGGTTGGTGTATATGCCCACACATTACCCCATCACATCCCTTTTTGGTTGCCATAGATAATGCAGTAACTTCAAAATCGTTTATGTAGTTTGTTGCTACCTTTACACCTGCCTTTATTTTTTGCGATATAGACTGATATGGAAGCTTTCTCCACTTTCGGTAATGATTGTACCACCTATTGAGTGTAAGTGCAAAATCATATCCTATTGCCCCTATTTTGGACAACCATTTATACTTTGTAATAAATACATCAATCACATCTCCGTGAAATATGTAATACTTTTTATTGGTCAATTCCAAAACATAATCTTCTCTAATTTCAATGCCCCCAAAATGATTGTCAATAAATTCTTGTACAAATTCATCATGGTTACCTCTTATCCAAACTAATTGAGTTTTATTAGATAACTTTAACAATTTACTGATTACTTTTGTGTGTTGTTTTTTCCACTTTGTACCTCTATTCAATGCCCACCCATCTATTATATCTCCATTCAAAATTAGTAGGTCGGTTGGATGTTGTTCTATAAATTCTATAAACTCTTCTGCTTTACTATCTTTTGTTCCCAAATGTAAATCAGATACTATGATTGCTTTATATTTCATTTCCAGTAATTGTGGTGTTTTTTGAAAAATTCTGTATTGTTTCGGTTGATGTAACATTTAATACTTAATATAAACATGTAAAAAAATCCTTTATTCTTAAATCTTCTTGCCGATGTCCATACACCTTTGGTATTGTGTATCTTCATAGTTTCTGCTTTTTGTGAAACCCAATAATCTTCTGCAAATAAGTGTGTTTCATCATATCCGCCAGTTTTCCAATATGCTTCGGTTTTCCATAATTGAAATCCACCAATTGCGAATGGTGTTGCTAACCAATTACTTAATCGTTGTTGAATATCAAACAATCTAAATATCCAATTGAATCCTACTTCGGTTTGAAATGGTACAGTCACTAAATCGGTATTATATGCTAAACATTCACCTAATATAAATTTATCCTGCAACATTATGTCCGCATCTAAAAATAGTATGTAGGGTGTGGTTACTAATTTACTACCTTCTAATCTTGCCTTTGCAGGAAACCCACCTTTAATTAGTTCAATATTTAGTGAATATCGGTAGTTATCCTCCGTATATTGTAAAAAATTTAAACTATCCTCCTCATCGGAAGTATCTGCAATAATAACTCTAGTTCCTGCGAATCCCACTTGCTTTGCAATAAATCCAATACACTCATATATGTTATCTCTTTCATTTTTACAAGGTATTACGATTGTTAATAAGTTATTCATAGTAATAAATAAAAAACCCCCACATTAAGTGAGGGTTTCAATGTTAATAAATTGTTATCCTAATTCTTCGGTTTCGGCTTCTAATTTAGCTGCATCATGTTCTGATTTTCGGTTAATGTATTTATCCACCGATGCAATTCCGAATGAACCCAATGTGATTACTAAAAATCCGTTGAATATGTATTCGTTAATCAATAATGGTTTACCCATCCAGCCTGTGATAAGGTCTACGAATAGAGCAATTACCATACATCCGAATGATAAGAAACCAACTACTGATTTTTCGTTGATATCGTTGTTGTCTTTGAAAAGGTCTTTAATAAATCCCATAGTTTTTTGTTTTAATTGTTAATACTATGTAACCGGTTTATCCTTTATATTCTTCTTGTAAAAGTCCACAATTTTGACACTCCATATGTCCGTCTCCGTCAGCATCTCCCCATACATGCTCACATTGTCTATGTGCATGATGTTCAAATTCTAATTTTTCCATTTCTTGTTCATGTTCTTGTTGGTCTTTCTCTAACTCAAAATTTTGTTGATTTTCGGTTACTGCCAATCTACTTGCAGCAGCTGCACCTTGTACAAATGCGTCTGGTATTAATGGTGTAATTGGTTTGTTACTTTCTTTTATGTCATTAACACTTCCTAATGCTACACCATCTTCTTCATCCATTTTTTGAACTAACATTTTATCCTTATCGGTATCACTAAACCAATAGTCGATAATTTTACCATAAGAACCAATGAATGCTCCTAATAACAATAATAGAAGTTCTTTCCATTCTGCTGCCATTTTAGTTCCAACTGCAATTGCAGTGAACATACCTGCAATTATCATCATAAAACCACCCAATACCATAGCGGAGATATACCATCTTCTACTCATCATTGAGTTTAACAATTGCTTAAATCCATCCGGTGCTTGTTTATTTTCTGCCATTTTGTTTACTTTGTTTATTTGCATGTGTTATTGCCCATACAAAAAATATTATAAAAAACGATGTAACTCCAATTTTATACCAATCCATAGATTACCACTTTGGTGCTTCTTCTTTGAATTCGTCTCCTTCTTTCTTTTTGGGTTTTGGTGCTGGTGCTGCTTTACCATCTCCACCTTTGTTGATGATTACAGTTTTACCTGCTGCTTGAGATTGTTGGTTAGAATTTGTAATGTTGATTACAGGAGCTGCCGTTGGGGTAGCTGTTTCTTTGTCATCTCCACCTGTTAACTTTGTTGTAAACCAACCACCTACACCCAATGTGATTGTACTCACTAAACCGATGAGTATATTCTTAATAGAACCACCGGTGCTTTCTGATTTTTCTTCGTCTGCCATTTTATTTGTTTTTATATTTTATTAAAATCTGTTATTCCTAATTGATTGCCATTTGCATCAAATAACGCAATTCTATATGCCGATGATGGTAATGCTGATGTATATACTTTCAATACATTATCACCCGCTTTCACATCACTTGTTGACTTTGATACAACTCTATTAGATATGTCAAAAATTTTAATAGTCACAGTTTGTGCTATCTCACTTTTAACATTCATAGACACTTGTGATGTTACAAATGGTGATTCTAATTTGATACCACTTACACTATTGATTGCCAATTCGGATGGGATTTGGTTTATGGGTGTAGGTACATCTACCTTTCTACAACTTAATGCCAAAAGGGTTACTAAAAATCCTAGTCCTAAAATTTTGTCAATTTTTCTCATTTTACTTTACTATTATGTTTGTTTTTGCTATTTGTTTCTTACTCTCGTCTTGCAATAACAGATATAAATATTTAATTGAAAACGATTTAGTGTAAATTTTCTTTTTATTTATACCGATTTGTCCAGTAAACCTTTCTCTTGTCAAAACCTGATTGTTTACACTATCACCAATTGTCATAGTATAAACACCATTTTGTGTTAATTCAAATTGTATTTCTTGTCCGTTTTCAACACTACTCTCTGCAACATCAAATATTTTTACATTTTCAGGAGGTGGAGTTGGTATAACTTCTACCTTCTTACATGCAACCAAACACAAACATAATATGAATAATATCTTTTTCATTAAAATTGAAAGTTTGTTCCTATCATAAATAGGATTGGGTTACTCTTTTTATATCCAACTGATTCACTTAATTTATCCCAAGTTGTATTATATCTGATATTGGTATTCAATACAAACCTCTTAGTTATCTTCCAATCAATAGATGTTCCATAATATAAGTCTAAATTGAAATCATCTACATATGCTAAATCCGATTCAGTACCATCTTTGAATACTTTGTAGATATCACTCATTGCGAATATTTGTGGTGATATGTTTACTCTCTTTGTTTTCAATGTATATGTGTACATCACCATACCCCTATAACTTATTTCACTAGATGCTGGCATCATTGGATATATTAAATCTTTAAAATTACCATTTTCATCTACCGTATATTTTCCTTCCCACTCACCTTCGTATGTTCCCCAAAATGATTTTGATGCAATTACACTATATCCAAATGTCCCAAACTTTTTAGTTCTAAATACATCTATGAATGATAGGGTAATATCTTTTTGGAAATCAAAATCCGTTGAATAGAATGATTGTATTGTGGTTGTTCTTTTATCCGTATTTCTAGTGAAACCATATCCAACACCATAGTAGTTCCATATAGGATTTATTGATGCTGCAAATGTATGGCCCCATTGACCATTCATAGATGATTTATGATACCCTAAATTAAGAGTAGTAGATACTTGTCTACCAATTACACCTATTGAAAGATTTGATGATGAAAGTACATCTTTTGAAAAATTAACATAGGATTGTAATATACCCACATCGTTCCAATCATCACTTTCTCCGAATAATTCCTTTGGAGATAGCTGTAATGTATCTGGGGTTTGTGCGTTTGACACAAATGCAATTAAAACTAACGATATGATTAATAATAGTTTTTTCATTTATATAATAAATCTAATATTTTACTTTTGAATTCTCTGTAAAAAACTGATTCGATGCTCCACCCCATAAGTTCGTCTTTTCTTATCCTATATCTATATCCGTCAAATATAAATTTTTCAGTCTCAATATCATCTATTAGATAAGCCACTTCCATATCTACTTCTTCTTCTTCTCTTCTATATTGATTATACCAACTACTAGGAACTTGAATAAAACACTTAACATTTACAATTTTATATTTACCTGTGTGAGAGATAAAATTCTTCATCTCATTATAGTCAAATGATATATTCATAATTTTTTTGTTTTTTTATTTCATTCTAATTTTTAATGTTGTTCCTGCTTTATTAACTGCATCCATAAATCCAACTGAAACCAATCCCAATATGTTATCTAATTTTGTTTTAGTTGTAAATGTAATTTTATATTCCGTTGTATTATTTAAAACACCACCATCAGTAATCAATGAACCAAAATTCACATAATCACCTTTGTCCGTTCCATAATTGGTTGGTGAACCGATTGTTTTATAAGATACATTCATAAACTTTAACAAACTATTATCGTAATTTAAGTGTAATTGAGTTCCTACTAATTCTTGTTGTAATGGGTCTATTGTAATATATGCATAAACACTATCACCCATTATTTCAGTTATGATTGATGCGTTGATTTCGTTTGATATTGGTGAACTCATTGTTTTAACACTCATACTACTTCTAACCGAATTGCTTGCGGTTGTATTAATTACAGGTATTGCTGAATGTGAAAGGTTTACATCACCTCTCCAACTTACACTAACATTATATGTGTTATTAAGTGTTCCGGTATTTAAACTGAATGGATATAAACTTCTTGTTGAGTTGAATTGTGTATTCCAATTTGATTTTGTAATTCCATCATATTCCGATTTACCATAAAGTTTCATCAAGTATGTTAATGTTGAATATTGTGTAAGTGATTCTACACCTGTTAAATGTTGTAATAATTTGTATGTATCCGTTTCATTAAATAAACCATCACCCGTTACATCTGCGTTCATATACTGAATACCATACCCGAATTCATTACCCGTTTCATTGCCAAATAATCCACGATTTGATAATTCTTTAAATGCCAAATATACATCTGCAACACCAACAATACTACTATACAATGTGTTTAAATCCGTTTGATTTGTATATGATAAATCAATACCATGTTGTTTATATGACATTATTGGTGAGAAAGTAAATTCGGCTCTAGTTCCATACCAACCATCTTGTAATCTTAATTGTGCTTGAAATGTTGATGAAGTTATTTTGGTTGTTAAATTACCAGGCATTACATATGTTTTCCACCAACCACTTACACTATAAACACTAACAGGCCCATCGTATATATCAAATAATTTAATTGATGTTATATCGTTTGGAGATACTCCTGTTCCATCAAATTCTCTTTCATCTATTAATAATTGATGCCCACCTAAATTTGCATCATATGGATTTATTATTGCCCATTCAACCTGCCCTGCCGTTGTTGTTGCTTTAACCCCACCACCACTTATCTTTAAGGTATCTAAATCATTTGTAATATCTGCTTTACCTAAACCACTTATTGCTCTTGATGTATTGGTTGTTGTACCCCATACATTGTTTACATAGGTGTTTGCTTTTGCTGAGAATTTAGTTTCATCTACATTACCACCAAAGTCAAAATTGAATCGTGCAGTTAGGACTTCTCCGTTTGAGTGAGTTACCGAATTAGTATAAAATTCAGTAAATGTTGCATCATCTGGATTAGACCAAGTTCCATATTCAATTACATACGGATTTGAAAAATGGTTTGGTAAATCATTCCATTGAGAACCACCACCCCATTTAGTTACTGCGTAATCTTCATCACCACTATTGTTTGGTTCACCACCTGCCCAGTTATTATATTGACCAGGAATGTTTCCGTTTGTTTGTCCGTTATTTATTTTGATTAGAGTTCCCTTTTCAGGTCCTGCATCAATTGTCCATCTTGCTTCACTTACTTCATCCGTTAATGCAAACCATATATTACCTTGTGGTACATTATTGAAAATAAAAGCATCTTCATCTGCCGAAGTGATTGTTACCAAATATCCAGTTTGACCTTTGAATGTTGTTAATAGGGATGCTGCTCTCGCTGCCGTATAAGTTGCTCCGGTTGTTATTGGTCTATAAAAGTGTCCGTTTACACCATTGTAATAATATCCCGTTGGGTTTATAGTTGCGGCTACTGATAATACAACATTACCTCTTACCGAACCCGTATTTACTTTTAAGGATGTCAATGCGGTATTAATGTTTGCCATTGTTCCTGTAACCACCAAACGAGTTTTATTACCACTTAAAGTAAATCCACTTGCTGCGGTTAGACCTGTTGTTGTGTTTAATACGAATGTTGTACCTGATGGTGGATTAACTAAACTGATTGATGCTAATAGAGTTGCCGTAGAACTAAATCCACTCAATACAAATCCACTTGCATCTTGCCCAGTTGTGGATGGTAAAAAAGATTTAGAGTCCGGAGCAGATACACTCTGTCCAAACCCTAAAAATGATATTAAAAGAAATAATGTAACTAATAGGTGTCTCATTATTCTACTATTAGATTAATTTTTTTACCACTCCCATCAACTGCGTCAGCTAAAACCGTATAGAATAAACCAGCAGTATTTGCTAATGTTTCTTTTGGAGTAAATGTTAATCTATATGGTGTACCTGTTTTAATTCTACCCGTCTTAATCTGGTCCATTGAACCAAATGTCAATCTACCTTCGTTATTTGTTGAAAAGTTTACCACATTAGAACCGGCATCAAACGCAACATTATCAAAAGTTAATTTAGTATTATCATATTGTAAAATTACTTCCAAACCTGCTAATCCTTCTTTTGTTAATGTACCTGTCAACACTACTTTACCATTTGCAATTGTAGAATTCAAACTTAAAGTTGCACTTTCTATTTTTGGTGTATAACTCATACTTCCAACTGAAAATGATTGGATTGTATTTCCGATTGAATTTGTGTAAATACCCGCACTTATCTTACTTGCAATTGTGTCAGGATGAGATGAATGTGACCAATCCAAATCTCCACCCCATGCAAATACTGCATCTACTGTTTGATTTGAGTTAGTTACATATACTCTATTTTTAGGAGTTCCGTCTAACCAACTTTGATTTAATAAACCACTATACCATCTTACTGATGACGATGTTGATTTTGGAATTGATGCTACTGAATCTACATTTATTCCCATCACATGAGCAAATATGTTATATGAATCACTTTCACTAAATGTAGTTTTACCTATTGTAACTAAACCAACTTTCTTTTCTAATACAGGTCTTGTAAAGTATGTAGATACGCCAGTAATATCAGTTTGTGCAACACCTAAAAATGCTTTATATGCATCCGATACAGTCACAATGTTATTCATAAATGATTTTTGGAATGTTGCTCCTACAAATACACCAACACTATCACCAACTTTAATACCTGATGTAAATGTTGCTTCACCACTTGCATCCAATGCTTTTTGTTGAATTGGAGATTGTGTCCAATCTATATCACCACTACCATCCGATTTCAATTTCATCAATTGTATGTTATGGTCTGTGATTGCATATCCCGATGGGAATAAAACTCTAACTTTGAATTGAGATGTATTACCCGTTATATTAGACAAAGACATTGTACCTGGGTCAGTTGTAATTGGAGAAATATATGCACTTGCCGCATCTACTGAATATGCCAAATCCAATTTGTGAATATTAGTATACTCACCCAAATCTTTGATTACATATTTTTGAGTTGCGATGTCTCCGTTAATTGATGCATCGGTTCTTTGTATAGTCAATTGCCCTACATTCCAATCCGAATTAGCTGCGTAAGACCAAGGAGATGCTAAATATTGTGCGTATAAACTTGTTGCAGCAATACTATTTGCCGTACTTGCTGTAAATCTATAAGATGTCCAACCAGTATAATATGTTTGAACAGATGTTCCTTGTGAGAATGTAGTTGAAACATATGCCAATGCTTTATTGTTATATTGGTATCTCAACCAAAAATAACGAGGTGTAGTTGTACCCCTTACGACTGTGTATTTAACTGAAATTGTATCTCCAACTTTTAATCCGGTTGTTGGTGTTACCGATTGATTAATCGTTAATTGACTAAACGATTGTAGGGCGAACAATAAAATTGCGCCAATAAGTAATGTGATTTTTTTCATTTTATTTATCTCCTAATAGTTTGGTGATTAATTTATCAGAACCTTTTTTAAGTGCGTTACTCAATGATGTCTGGTTAAATTTACCACCCTCATCTACTATAAGAGTCGACATTGAGATTTCTGACGAACTTTCTTCTACTATAACCTCTTTGTCTTTTTTACCATCTTTATATAGTGTACCTTTTAAGCGAATTACCACTTCTTCTTCTCCACTATGAAATACGGATATGTTCTTTTTTGTTGTAAGAACATCTAAAAATATAATTGAAACTTTTAATTTTTGTGTTGCATCTGGTGATAAGTCTAATCCTCTTTCTTGCAAATACTCTTCTAAAATATTCTTAACACCAAATTCTAATTTTCTATTTCCTGCTAATTTACCAATTTTAACTTCATTAGTAACGGATTCAACCCAAATATGGTCCTCTGCTTTATAAAATATATTTTCTGGTGAATTTTTAAATGTACCATCTAACCTCCAGTTAATTCCATTTACAATTCTTTGTATTCTTTCCGTTTGACCTGTCATTTCTAAAAATACAAATGTTAATTGTAATACTAATGCCGATATTACAAATCCAATAAATAGATAGAGCATCCAAAATATAGCTCTCTCTTTCAGGCTTACTACCAGTGCTGTTACTTTTTGTTTCATTATTTCCGTTTTACTTTACGGATATAAATATAACCAAAATTCCAAATACCGATAATACTCTTTTAATTATTTTTTTCTGTGATACTAGCTATGTAATGATGTATGGGTGTCCAAAGGCAGTATATACCAACTGCTTGTAAAAATGATAAATCCGGTATAATATCTATTAATTGTGATAGATATGATATTGCCAATCCAATAACGGAAGTTACCAACAATACATTTAATGTAATTTTTAATTTTTGCATAATTTATTTTTATTTATAACGATTATAGTGTTATCGTTACAATCTACGAAAATTTTTTCAATTGGCAAAACTTTTTTAACATAATTTATTGCAATATTATCTTTTCGTTTGTCTTTAATAATTTCATCTGCTCTGGATAATTCAAAACCACAAAATTTTAAATGTGGTATATCATTCGTTTTCTTTATTAGTTTATAAAATGATGAAAGGTAGATTTCTGTCAATATTTTATATAATAAAAATATTTTTTTTCCTATTGCAATTCTATGATAATCATTTTCCGTTACATAAGACATTTCAAATTCAATACCACCATTAGCTTCATCTGGTCTAAAATTGACCCGAACTTCATAAGTATGTCCTTCAAATAAAAAATGGTAGATATCGTAACCACGATAACTACCATCTTCATGTCTAAATAAAAATTCTTCTTTTAATTCGTAACTCATTAATTTATATCTTATGCCAACAAATGATAATACTCTTTGAAGTGTTTGATTCTATCGGCCAATCCAATAGTACCACCATTTACTCTTTTTGTGATTGAGGTTACAACTGCTTCAGTTGCTCCACCATCAGCCATTTTGTGTAATCCATTTTTATTGAAGAACCACGCTGCTGATAATAATGCATATTTTTCAGCTACTACTTGTGGGTTAGCACAAACATCTTCACCGATTGATTTACCAAATGCAGTATAGTTGTCTTTACCTGTTAATTGGATATAACCTCTACCACAAAATTTTGCACCATCCCCACTGCTTTCAGGTCCGTTACCCATTCTACCACCATATACTTTGTTAGCAATCTTTTCTGGTTGTCTAGCATATGCAGCTGCTGCAGCTTCGGTTGGAAAATATTTCTTAAAGATACCATTCAACCCTTTAGCTGAATAGTTTAAGTTTTCTTTTGTTAAACGGAATCCACCACTTTCATGTCCACATTGTGCTAAGAAGTGTGCTAATCTTAATGCAGAATCAATTTGAAATTTTTGTGCTACTGCAGGAATCATTGCAATAACTGCATCTGGAATGTGTCCTTTTAATTTTTCTAATTTCAAACCCGTAGAGTTAGATACTGCTACCGCTTGCTGTTTTACTTCCGGATGCTCTTCTTCACCCATAATCATTGCCCAGGTCTTATCGCCTACAATACCATCCGCTGCTAAGCCATGAGCTGCTTGCCATAACTTAACTGCTTCTTCGGTTTTGGGTCCGAAGTTACCTACCGGGTCTAAATGTAATTTAACTTGAAGTTGTTTAACTTGTTCGTTGTTATCTCCTTTTCTTAATAGCATATTAATTGTTTAATATAAATATATTTCAATTTTGAAAAGGGATAATATTATTTTATCTTCCTTGACCTCTGTAATCTTTTGGTTTAGGTGTGTGTTTGTTATAACTCTTTTGTGCTCTTCCAGTTTTTCTTTTACCGAATGAAACCTTGTTAGAGTTAGACCCACCTTTAGCTTTTGCCATAATTAGTTATTTTCCGATTTACTTTACTCTTACTTCTTTGTTGTTTTAGTTGTTGCTTTTTTAGTTGCAGGTTTTGTAACTTTATCAGCTACTTTTTTAACTTCTGCTACAACTTCTTTAGCTTTCTCAACTTTAACTTTTGCTTTCTTAACTACAACTTTAACTTCTTCAACTTTCTCTTCGATTGCATCTGGAATGTTGTTGTTGTTTGCGTCAGCGATTGTACCCTTTTTCATAAGGATATAAGTAATTGCACCTGCTACTGCTAATGTAACTACTACTAATACTAATGTACTCATTTGTTTTTGTTTTTGTTTTGAATTAAATATAAATATAAAAAAATTTTTAATTAAATTTGAGTCCAAAAAATCCATAGTTTTTTTCAATAGATTCTTCGTCATTTAATAAAATTGCTTCGTTTTCGTCTCTATAAATTGCATCAACAGGACATTCTGGAACACACGCACCACACTTAATACATACATCAGGGTTTATATAAAGTTGCTTTCCTGCTTTTTCTTCATCACTCAATTGAGCGGCTCCCACTCCCATATTTGTAGTGGATATTGGCCCATGTATACAATCAACTGGACACACTCTAATACATGATGTATCTATACATCCTTCACAACTTTTACCTATTATAAAACTCATTTTTTATCTTTTAATAACCATGAAGATGATTGTATTTTATCACCCAATCCAAATACCATATTTATTCCTAATTTTCTACAAATTTCTCCTTCTGCAATAGTGTATTCGGTTTGGTCTCCACCATTACTAAATATAAAATTATCAAATTCATCTTTATATAGTTCATAAATCATTTTAATGGATTTATCAACTACTCTACTATTTCTTTCTATTGCTACTACTGCCCAATCTACCGGTTTTAAGGTTTCTATAACAAGCTTTCTTTCATCTTCATTCATAAACTCTTTAGAACCTTTCATTTCTCTTTGTTTATCGTTATTAACAATAACAAAAAGTTTATCACCAAGCTCTTTGCTTCTTGTCAAATATTCAATATGTCCTTTATGAACTGGATTAAAATACCCACTTGCTATAACCAATGTTTTAGTCTTCTCCATATAGTGAAAATCTTTTTACAGGTTTTTCTACTTCTTGTTGTTTTATAATTTCAACTGTCCCTTTTCTTGCTTCTATGTAAAAATTAGTATCACCAAAATTTTGATACCAAGCTTCTAAAGCATCGGTGAGAGATGGGTATACTGCTGAATTTTTACCATTTGCAAATACCCATCTATCTCCTGGTGGAACTCTTTTAAGTACTAATTCTTTTTGTTCTTTGAGTTCTTTTTCCATATTAGAATACTTCAATAATGTTTGTTTCTGATACTTTTACTACTTCGTATTCTAGCTTAACTGCTTCTTCTACGAATTTGTTTACTAACTTAGCCTCTGCTTCCGTTACCGATAATGCGTCTACTAAATAGTTTTCCTTTTGTTTTTTGATTTTACCTTTAGCATCTTCTACTTCGATTGCTACTTGTACTGAATAATACTTTGCCATTTTTGTTTCATTTTATTGTTAATAATAAGTAATATACGAAATATTTTTGACATTACCAAAAAATCCCCCACTTCTTAGGGTGAGGGATTGTGAGTATATTTGACTGCGTAAATTTTAATTACTACTTTTAGTCTCTTCTACCGATGCTTGACGATAATCCGTGACTACTTTTTTTAAGTCACCAATTGCAGTTCTTGCATTCTTTTGAGATACTTTTGTTGTCTTGTTGTGTTCTTCTTCAAATTTATTCCACAATTCTTTCATTGTTTGGAATAGTTCTTCTTTTTTACTAGCCATAATTGCTGTTTTTGTTTGTTATTAAATTATCTTCCTCTTTTTTGACGAATTTCTAATTCTTTTAGGTAGTGTGCTTTCCAATAATATTCAACTGAAACTGGTCCATTTCTGAATTTCTTTAAATCATACTTCCATATAGACTTTGATTCATCATCTTCAAATATGTATTCGAATTTTGTCGGTTTTTCCGTTTTACTTAAGTTTTCTTTAGAAGGTTTTGTAGACATAACTTATTTATTAAAACTAAAGTGCGAAAGACTCTCCACAACCACATGTACGACTTGCGTTGGGGTTTATAAACTGAAAACCCTTACCATTCAATCCGTCTGAAAAATCCAATTCGGTTCCAAAAAGATATAGTAGTGATTTGTTATCTATTAGTATTTTTACTCCCCTATTTTCTGCTAAAGTGTCAGATGGTTGTTGGTCGGTATCAAATGAAAGGTCATACGATAAACCACTACATCCACCACCTTTAACTGCCACTCTAACGAATGGAGTTTTGAATCCACTTTCTTCAATGAGTGAATTTAGTTTTTTTGCTGCACCTTCTGATACTGTTACCATTATGCGTATTTTAGTCCGAAAAATTCGTAATTCTTATGTACTGATACTTCGTCACCTGCTTTTATTGCCAAATCTTCATCTTCGTAAATTGCATTGACAGGACATTCCGGTTCACATGCACCACAATTGATACAAGTGTCTGGATTGATATACATCTGTCCACCTGGGAATGATGCTCTACCATCTCTTTCAATTTCACCACCCGACCCTTCTATATCAATCGGGCCGTGAATACAATCTACCGGACATACACTTGCACACGCAGTATCCATACAATCAACACAACTCTTCCCAATAATATAAGCCATAATTTATTTTTTATATATGTGATTCTTCAAAGACTAATTGTTCCAATCCTTGTTTTTGTCTATAATCGTTTATTGCAGATTTGATAGCATCTTCTGCTAATACTGAACAATGGATTTTAACGGGAGGTAAGTTTAATTCCTCTACCAATTCCATATTGTCCATTTTTACTGCTTCTTCTAATGTCATACCTTTCAACCACTCCGTTGCTAATGAAGATGCTGCGATTGCAGAACCACAACCAAATGTTTTGAATTTTGCATCAGTTATGATATTGTCATTTACTTCTATTTGTAATCTCATTACATCACCACATTCTGGTGCTCCTACTAAACCTGTACCTACATTGGATTTTGATTTATCCAAAGTTCCTACATTTTTTGGGTTTTGGTAATGGTCAATTACTTTTTCACTATAAGCCATAATATATGATTTTGTTCATACATAAATATACGACAAATTTATTACTTTACCAAATCTTTATCCAATTTGCCAAGTCCTCATTCCAAATTTATTCCATGTAAATGGTTGGTGATATCCCATTTTTAATTTGTCTAATGCTTTTATAACATCATATTTTGTATTATTTGGACAATAGAAAAACATAAATCCACCACCACCTGCTCCACTTATTTTACCGCCGGTTGCACCCGCTTTTAACGCAGTTTCGTATAATAATTCTATTTCAGGTGTACTAATTCCTTTTGCTAATAACTTTTTTTGTTGAAATCCGTAATCCAATATTTCACCTAACCCATGTATGTTACCTTTTATCAAACAATCTTTAATCATTTTTGCTTGCTCTACTAATGCATGTAATGAAAGAATTGATGTGGTATTGTTTTCTTCCATTTTTTTAACCTGTTCAGTTAAAACATCAGAACTATTACGAGTAAAATTTGTAAAATAAAGAACTATGTTATTTTCCATTTCATCCTGAACTTTATCTTTTATTCTAATTGGATTTACAATTACATCATCTCCTTTAAATTCCATATAATTAAATCCACCAAATGCGGCTGCATATTGGTCTTGTTTTCCACCATTCTCTTTTAGTTCAACTCTTTCAATTTGTATTGCCATTTCTGCAATATCATATTCACCCAATGGTAAATTAAATAATTCCATATAAACACCAATAAGAGAAACTATGAGAGTAGATGAAGTACCTAAACCACTACCCGTTGGAACATCCTGATTTGATACAATATCATATCCAATTGGCTCTATCTTAAATCGTTTACAAATGTGATTATGAGTTGCTTTAAACAACTTTAATCCATATGAACAATCTAACTCACTACCAAACTCATGCTCCTCAAATTCGTTCTTATTTACCCATTTAAACGTAACCTTTGTATCATCTCTTAATTGTAAAGATGTATGAGTGAATAAACGAATGGTGGTATTGATTACCGCTCCAATATGATTTTTTGAATATGATGGCATATCACTACCACCACCACCAAAACTAATCCTGAATGGGACTTTGCTCCTGTAAATTTTCTTCATATTCTGTGATTTGTCCTCCGTTTTCTGCGTACCAATTTTTTACATTTCTTTCTCCTACTAATAAGAAGAAACAATTGTAGCACAGAGGTCTAATGTTATCTAATTTTCTATTATTTAAATTTCCATCAAGGAAGTCAATTAATAATGGCATTTTTCCATCGGTAATTCTCGCTTCACTAAATCCACAACTACCACATACTTTTGGTATATACCCACTATCAAATAACTTATTTTTAAATTTGTGTAAAGGATAATGTAGATGTTTACCATCTATCAAATCATCTATATGATATTTTTTATTACGAATCCCCTTTGCTCTTTCAATACCAATCCCATGTGGGTTTTTTAAATCTTCAAAAACACCATACATTTTGGCATATTTTTTGTAGGTATTATACGATATACCCAATGTTCTAGCCGCTTCAAATGCCGAACGGGATTTTTCTTGTGCTGCTCTAATTTGGGATTCTAAAATAGGTTTAGCTCCTAAACCTCGTTTTGTAATTCTACTATTTTCTAAATTGGGGAAGAAACCAGTTACTTCTTCTTGATTTTCCATACTAATAACTATTTAATTATACCAATAAGTATATCAAATAAGAATTTTTATGAGTTTGTTAAATGTGTTATCTGGATTATCTGATGTGTCTAAATCTACAAAAAATTCAATAGGTGGTTCATAATCTAGTGCAAACTTATCTTCTCTACCTCTCATTTTTTTAGTATGACAATAAATTTCAGTAACCTTGCATTCTTCTTTAAATTTTTCTCTCAATTCTCTATATGGTGAAACTAAACTAATTACAACATCATTACCAGAATTATCTAAATATTTTGCAATATCAAATGCTTTTTGAATATTTTTATATCTACCTTCTTTTGAATAATCTTGGTTTGGAAATAATTCTCTTAATTGGTCCCCGTCAATATGAAATACGGATTTTCTCCAATTCTTTTTGTCAGTTTGTAACCACATTTGTAACTTCTTAGCCAATGTTGTTTTACCACTTCCTGGCTGACCTGTGAAAAGGTATATCATAACTTATTTCTTTTTTAGTGCGAATTCCGCTGCTTTATGTGCTTTTGATGTTTTATCGTATTGTAATGCAGATTTGATTTTAATCATCTTACCCGTATCTGGATTTTTAATTTTCTTATTTAAATCCGTAGGTAATAATGATTTCAATCTCATATCGATTGGAGTAGTTTGAGGTTTACCTGTGATTGTCTCTTTTTCTTTTTTGCTTATATCTTTCATATCAACTTGTTTTGGTGGGGCTGGTACTTCGTGTTTTACATGTTGTACTTTCATTTTGATATTTGGATATTTTTCTTTTAACTTTGATACAGCATCTACGTTTTTATGCGAATCATCTATAAAAAATACATCATTATATCCCTTTTTAATTTTATCTTCTATCCAATCTGCTTTATCTTGTGGGTCATTTGATGCCAATGCAACTACATATATTCTTTCTAATCCAATATCATTTAAATAATCTTTAACAGGTTTGTATGCAGCTCTTGCTGTTAATATTACCACCTTTCTTTCACCTTCTGCCTTTGCAACTGTGTTTAATAATTTTGTAACACCTTTAATTTCTTGTGGTTGTTTAACTTGCTCAAAATCTGAAAAATCATAATTGTCGCCATCTTTTGGTTCATACACCGCGTATTCTCCAGGAGTTAATTTTGATTTCTTACCATCACCATGTGTAATGTATATATGAGATTTTGTTTTAACCAGTGTATCGTCAAAATCGAATACTCTTAATTTTTTATCAGAATCCGCTTCGTTGATTGATTTGAACGCATTAGCAAATGGATTTGAATATATTTTTCCAAATTCAACTTTCATTCCGTTCCACAACCCTTCTATGAATCCGTTTTTACCCATTCAATTGCTTTTTTATAGGCCTTGACTTTTTATGTAGTTCTTCGTTTTCTTTTGTAAGATATTCTACTTTAACACTCAATGCCGCTACTTCTTTTGTAAGAGCTAAAATCATATTACGAAGGTCATCTTTCTCTTTTCCAGCTGCTTCAAGTAATCCTTCTAATTTAGAAATACGGTCTTTGCAATCGTGTCTTACAAAGTCTTCATCCTTTTCTCTTGCCAATGCTCTTTTTTCGTAATATCTCCAAGCTCCAGTTCCACCTAGGACAGTTATTGCGGTGATTAATACAGAATATAAATTTTCCATTATGCGTCTTGTTTATCACCTAACTCATGATAGCCGGTGTTTGCTTGATTAATATAATTATGTGAGTTAGTGATGTGGTCTTGTATCCAACCTGGTAAATTCTTTTCGTTTGTTCCTATTTTACCTTTTAATTCATTTGCGGATTTAATTATACTATCTAATTGGCCCATAGCCATAGATACTTCGTGGTCTTGTGCAGGTGCTTCTTCTTGTATTTTATGTTTCAACAATTCTGTCATTTTGTTGAATACTTGCTCTCCACCATCTTCTCCTAAACGATATGCTCCACCCAATTTTTCATAAACTTTAATTTTATGAGACATTGGAATATTTTTTTCATTTACTGCTTTCCAAGCTTTTGGATTGGTTACTTCAAATTTCATATTAAATTCTTTTGTATATACGGATATAAATATTGAAAAAATTGTTTATGCCCATATTCTGAAAAGTGTCTATCATTATTTTTTTGCCACCACTCTGGAGTTTTATCTATAAATGGTTTAAACCACGCAGTTTCTCCATTTGGATTTGGTATATGGTGTTCTTTAAAATCTGCTTTTAATTTTGCAAAAGACGGATTGGTTGTATCATCTAAACACCAAAAATAAAACTTTTTATTAGAATTTTTTAATGTTCTAAATAAAAAATGAAATTGTTCAAATTGTTGAGTTAAATATATCTGGAACCCTTCTTCATCAAGTAATCGTTTTGTATAAAATTCAATTTCATATTCATATATTCCTTTTTCCAATAATTGTTCTTTTGAATTATACATAATATCTACACCTCCATTTTTATAGAAATCGTATATTCTATTAAAAAAAGTCATACCAAATATTATCAATTCGGAATCGGAAATGTTCAAATATCTATATACCATTTGTAACATCCCCTGATTTGAAATTCCTGAATATGCATTATCAGCCAATTCAAGACCAAGTTTATTAGCTAGTAAATACGTCCACGTATCTTTTTCATCTATTTTAATTTCCGTTGAAAAGTTTTTTGAAAAAGAATCTCCAAAAATATATAATTTTTTATTCATTTCCAACCAAAGTTATAAAAGATAATGCAGTATATCGTTTTAAGTTACCAGTAACTTCCGTAACTTCATGTGCAATATCAAATCTATCCAAATCAATTATAGCAATGTTACCTAATTCAGGAATTACCTTTAAGTGATTATCTAAAATTAAATTACCACCATTGTTTTCATCATAATTTTCATTAAGATATGCTAAAACAACACATAGTCTACCCGTACCAATTCCGTCTTTATGGTCTTTTAATAAACATCCTTTATCATACATTGTTAATTGTGGATTATGTTTAAATTTAGTATTATCATCTAAATCATACATGTATTTAACAATAGGTTCAAAATTTTTACAATAGTGATTTTCAATAGTTAAGGTAGAATTTCCATAGAAAAACCAAAATTGAAAAATATCTTCTTTTTTAAATTTGTTTAAAAAATGGTTTTTGTATTCAGTTGCTTCTTCAAAATCTTTACAATCTTTAAAAAAATTATTGTTATTATTAAAGTATTCATCTGGCTGATATGCGGCATATGATTCACCAAACACATCTGCTCTAATACCTTTCATATATTTTTCAAATCCTTCTGTAATTCTAAATTTATAAAATAAATTAAAATCGATATTTTCAAATTCTGCTAAATTAAAATAACAATATCCTTTATCTTTAAGATTTTGTTTTGCGTCTTGTAATTTCATTTTAATCTTGTTTATTTTTTTTATTAAATGGAAACGCTATTAAACAACATCTTTCTTTGTTATTTATAACCTTTTCAACTGCGTGATATATATCAAAATTTTGCAAGTCAATCATTGCAACCCTTCCAAATTCAGGAACTACTTTATAATCAATTTTATCATCACCTCTCAATATTAAATTACCACCATCTTCTTGATTCCAATTTTCATTAAGATATATTAGAATTGAAGCATAGTTTTTAACAGGACTTTTCCCGTCAATATGGTCATGTAAAAAACATCTATCATTATATAGTGTAGATGATAATTCTATACTAAGCTCTTCCGAATCATCTAAATCAAAAAAATGTTTAGTAATTTTATCGTATACTTTTTTAAGATTGTTATCTGATACATTATGAAAAAGCCATATTTGAAACATATCTTTATTGGTATTTTTTATTTCAGCCAATATTTCTTCTTTTTTATTATTAGCTGCTTCAAATGAACCCATGTCAGTATTAATGTTTCCGTAAATTTTAGTCCAATAATCTCCTGTAAAGTCAGCTCGGAGACTTGTATAATTTTCTTTTCTAGATAGTTCCGTAGATGATTTATATTTTTCTATGTATTTAAAAAGACTCTCATCAAAATCTTTTAAATCAAAGGAGCAATATCCTTTTTTTTTTAAATGCTTTTTAGCTTCATCTATACTCATCTTAAAACTTATTTAATTCATTATTGAAATTGCTTTCTGCTATTTTTCTAAACTCATCTTTTCTATTTATAAGTTTGATGTTATTTAAGTAATAGTCTCTATTTCTATAAATATAATCTTCGCAAACTATAAAATTATTTAATTTGAATTGATATATGTTTTTTCCATTTTTATTTAATTTATCAATAGCCCACATTATAAACGTATCTTCAACTCCATAGTGGCCAAATGATTCAGGTATATTTATAATATCTAATAATTTTTTTGATATACACGTAAACCATCCTCCTGCAAATTTAGAAGTTGGTTGGCCTAATACATTATTTTTTACCAATTGTATAGAAATATCACCATATACGCCACAATCCATATATGGGTCATTTGTTTTATGATAATTTAAGGGTTTGTCTAAAAAAGTTTCATTAACTAAACAATCCCAAGTTGAGTCCCATATTTTAACTATTTCTGGAGTTAAAACATATTCATCAATATTTTCATCTTCAATTGCAGTTATCGCATTTTCCATATAAAAAAGAATTTGTTCATCAAATACAACATCAGTATCTAACCATATAAAATGTGTGGCAGTTGGTGTTTCTAAATGTGCAAGTCTTCTAGATGATACACATCCCAATATATCTTCTCTAATTTGAAAAGTAGAATCAGTTGCCCAATCGGTTAATTTTTTTAAAGAATTAAATTTTTCTATAAAATATTCTTTATTTATTTTGGAATCTGACCAGTTTACTAAATAATCAGATAGCCCCATTGATATATTAAATGAATAATCTGCGTATAGTGCGAATTTTGATGCTCTTTTTAAACCAATAAGTATTCTTTCTAAATCATCTATTTCATATGGTAGTATAAATGTTGTAAAAACTATTTTCATTTGTATAATTCTTTTATTGTTTCTTTAATATATGTGTCTCTATCGTACTGATGAACTATTGTAAACTCATCACCCTTTTGATTATAGAATTTTCCATCTTTATAAATAGGAGTTGGTTCTGTTATTGGAAGTTTACTCTTATTAATCCAAACGGTCCCTAATTGAGTTGCAAATCCTCTTTCTTGTTCAATAAATTCCACACTATGTTTATAATGGTCTAATCTCAATAAAACATTAAATGCAGCTTGGTCGGATAATTGTTCTGGATTTGCAGTTGTTTTACTCCATCTATAAATGTCAATAAATAAATCTCTAATTGCTTCTCTTTTACCAACAATTGTTCCTGCACAATAACTGATTTGGTCTTTCATTCCAAATTCCCATTCCATAGGAAATGTAGTTCCACTATTTACTACTGCCCATGGGTCATCTTTCAAACGGATACATTCACTAAATGCAAGTATGTCTCGTCTCATCCACTTATTTAACCAATCCGTTGGGTCTTTTTGAAATATTACATCTTTTACATCAGTCCAAATTATTACATCGGTTTCATATGATTGTAAAAAGGCATACATATCTCTAAATCTTTGTAGAATAATATGTTCTTGTAATTGAGATTGAACTATTAACCAATCCTTTTTGTGTAAATATTCAATAACTTCCTGTGATACATCGTATACCAACATTAACTTTTCACCTTTAAATCCACTTTGTTCAATTGATTCAACATATGGTTTTATGTCTTGTACATTATATTTGGTTATACATCCTACTATTGTGTATTTCATTATAACTGTTTTATTATTTCAATATCTTTTACATAGTCCGCAATCTCATAATCTCTCCAATCGGTATAGTTTGGATATAAGTCAGGTCTTTCGTGATACCAAGTTTGAACCATTTGTGGATTTTGAATAACTTCATAACCACCTGCCATAATGACTAATTGTGCCAAACAATCCGACCATCCAATTAATTTATTTTGACTGGCAATCATATCATAGTTTAGTTCTAATACGGGTCTAAATTTTTCCCAACTTATAATCCATTTTTTACAATCAATTATAAATCCACCACCTGCACCATATCCTTTATTACCAAATAGGTTTGTAGGTATGTTTGTATTTCCACCAATTTGTTTAATAACATCTAATAGAATTTCCGGCATTACATTTGTATTATATTCAAATCCTGCAATACCAAATTCACTACCTTTTATGATACTGATTGGTTTAAGAATAAAACTATCCTCTTCCAATATTATCATAAATTTAGAATCGGATTTTTTACATGCCCAATATATGTTGTCACACCAAAGCAATGCGTTATCCATTGGCCAACATTCTCTACCAACATTGTGTTGTTGGTGATTTCCTGGATATCCTATTTGAAATGGATTCTTTGAACATTCGGCATCATACTTCTCAGCAACTTTTTTATAGTTTTCAAAATCACCATTATCATCTACTTTAATATAAATGTCTCCGTCAGGATAGAACTCTCTAAACTTACGAAATGAATGCTCTGCTGCTTCCCAATTCTTATAACCCCAAAGATATGCATTTAACCATTTAGTCATGTCTTGTTAATTTATACAAATCATTACTGATTGTGTTTTTGTAATCATCATCTAACCATTGAACTCCCATTTCTCCAACTTGATTCACCATTGGCAGATATAAATTATGCATCGCCACACCACAACCTTTTGGTGGATTTGTTTCCATTTCTAATATTGCTTCTATTAAATTATTGGTCATAAAATGTGGAAATACAATAAATGTATCGTTTACAATTGGTAAGTCTAAATATTCCGGTTCTCTCCAAAAGAAATTACATTTATCAAAATCATATTCATATTCTTCAAATGGGTTTTTGAAAAAGTTAATATCAAATCTAGTTGAAATAACTAAATCCAAATCTTCTTCTAATAATCTATGTAAACTATTACAATAAGTTGCTGACATTAATTTTACACCATTTGATAATTCATCACCACCACCATATTGATTTAAATTCACTTCTTGGGATACAAACATTGCCTTTTTAAGAGGCAAATATGTATTTATAATCTCTTCTTTTTTTGGGTTGTCATAAGTAAATATATAAAAGAATATATCATGCCCTTGCTCTTTTAAAGGATTTACTACATATTTAAAAAAGTTATCTTTTGCATCTTCAAAATTTCTATATCTGCCACCATTTAACCCATCATTATAAGATACACCTACTAAATTGATTCCTATTTTCATATTGTTTGAATTGTTGGAAATAAAATAATAAAATTACCAGTATATCCATCGTTTCTTAAAGATTCAATAATAACATCTTTGAAATTATGTGCTAATATTAAAATATAATCAACTTTGTTATTTTTTAAGTATTCTCTACTTTTAATTTGAATACCTGTTCCTGGTATAAACTTATCTTGTTTTAAATCGGTATCATCAATTACTACATCCAATATCGTATGGTCTATCTTTGCACTATTTAAAAATATGCATCCCTTTGCAGCTGCTCCAAATCCTATAATATTATTATTTGCATTTTTACAAGCTTGCAACATAATTTTACAATCCGATATATGTTCTTCAATTACTTCACCCCAATCTTTATAATATTCTTCATTTATAGATTGTTCTTCATCTATTAATTTTTGAACACCATTACAAACATCCCAATCTCCTTTTTTAGAAATTAATAATCTCAATGTTCCACCATGAATAGGATATTTAACTGCTTTAATTATTTCTAAACCAAACTTATCAAATAATTGTTTAAGTGGTTCTACCAAATAAAAATAAACATGCTCATGATATATTTGGTCAAATTGTAAAGTTTGCATGTTAGTTTTCCAATAAGGAAATTCCAAACACCAAATACCTTTATTATCTAAACTAATTGATATTGCTTCTGCAAAATCTGCAATAGGTGGTGTATGTTGAAATACATTTGTTGATGTTATTAATTTAAATTTTTTGTTTAGTGTTTTTGCAGTTTTTACTCCCCAAAATTCATTTAATGCTGGGACACCTCTTTCTCTACTTAATTTTGTAAGATTGGTTGATGCGTCTACATTTAATACATTCAAATATGGTTTCTTTTCCAAAAATGAATGTAATAGTGTTCCATCATTACCACCAATATCCAATATATTATCATTTTCTTTTAAATTCAAATAGGTATCAACAAACCAAAACATTTCTTTACAATGGTCTGCATATGCTTTTACAACACCTGATTTATATGAATATTGTGAAAACATTAAATTTGGGTCTACATTTTCGGTAAGACATGATAATTTACTTTTTTCAAAATATTGAACTGCTAATTTGTATTTTGGCGAATTAAACGAATCTTCTCTTGTATCAGATAAATTATTTACCAATGGCATTTCACCTAAATCAATATAGGTAAATCTTTCCGAATCATTTGTGATTGGACAATTTGTAACTTCTGTAACTTCTTTCATCTATTTTAAATATTCATTTATTAAAGTTTCTACTGCGTATGGTGCTTCATGTTTACATTCAAATATAGATTGTAAATTTCCATTTGGATTTGAACCTATAAAAAATTCTACCGATAATGAATTTTGTGCACCTAACATTTCTTTGTTATAAAGGTAATCTTCATTTAATGTTCTTATATATTTTGATGTCGACCACCAATAAGTTCCACTAAAATGTGGATAATATCCAACATATGTATCTTTTCTTAAATTAGACCCAACTGCGTCTGCTCCACCATCCAATAATTCAATACATTCTTTATGTCTATACATAAGATTATAATCCATACTCCATCTCCACAATGTGTTATTATATCCCGTATTGGATACTGCCTTTGTATGAAAATACATAACATATGCATCCTCTTCTTTACAAAAGTCCATAACATCTCTCATAGTAGATTTTTCAGCTTCGTTTGAATCGTGCACTCTAAATACGCACTTTGGATATGAAATCAATAAATTAGTAAACCAGTTTGTGTTTTCTTCTGATGGTGATATTATACCAATGTATATTTTATCCACTTCATTATATAATCCTGATGTTACCAATTTCATAAGTTGTTCTTGTACAACCAATTTGTATTCGTTAATCAGATATGTATGCCAAAAAATAACCTTACGCATTTATAATATTCTTTATTTTATTATATTTTTCTTCCGATTTAGTTAAAATTCCTAATCCCGCAGAACCTGTATGTATTAATTTATATCCATCACAATCTGCAAAAAATACACCAACTGTCTCAGGAAAAGATTCAACATCATGAAACAAAATAATTGCATCATCATTACAAAATCCTATCCAATTATCAAAATCACCTTTAACTGCTTCATATGAATGAAATCCGTCAATGTGTAATATGTCAATTTTTTTATCCCAAGTTTTTGATGCTTCTGCAAAATCACTTTTAATAAATTCTATATTTGAAACACCAAAATTCTTTATGATATGTTGATACAAATCATCTACCAAATTTAATGTATCTCTATGGCCGGCATGGTCATCACCTTGAAACCAATCAATACCATATACGTTACCAATTTGTGGATATCCAAAACAAAATGTTGAAAAACCATAATCAACTCCCAAGTCTACTACAACTTCGGGATTAAATGTTTCTACTAATTCCATAGCCAATAATCCATGGCCTTTCCATGCTGAGTCATGTCTCAACAATGTTTCAATGTATCTATTTTTCATTTTCGTTTAATATTATTTCTTCTAATTTATATGGTATCAAAGAAAAATTCAATGGTTCCACTTTTACAACATTTTTACTTATGTTTAATGATTCAAACCAATTAAAGTGATTTGTTTCACCACCAGGAATTATCTTTGTACCATTTATATAATCAATTGTGTATTTAAAAAAATTCATATAAATTGATTTCATTCCACTTGCAGTACCTACCATAATATTATCATCAAATTTCATATGTCCTTGCCAATGGTTTCCAGCTGCATATAATAAATTTGCATCCTTATCATTTTTTATAAAGTCTATAAACATATCAACATTATGTAACTCTATATCCATTCTTGCTTTTATAATCAAATCATAATCTGTTTTCAATGATTCCGAAAAAATTGTAATAGTTTGAAAACAACTTGTTACTGCATATGCCTGTTGCATTGCATGATATGATTGTGTTTCATATGTCACATCCGTTGGTACTAAATCAATAAATTTATGTGGATTTGATACTTTAATTTCTTTTGGTTGAAAGTCTTCAATCAATGCATTTATATCAATAAAATTTCTACCTCTATCTTCACCATACCAAGTTTGAATAAACACATCCGCATTTAATTCTTTAATTACTTTTTGCCATTGGTCTAATACCTTTTTATACTTTCTAGGTTGACCATAAAAACATATTGCTACTCTCATTTATAATCGTTTATATAATCCGAACAAATTCCGATACATTCATCTAAATTATCATTATGAATTTCAGGCATTACTGCGATACTTCCTTTAATTGGTTGTTTACCAGGATATGCCCAAACTACGTTCATTGACGTAAGTGTTAATGCATCTTCTTCATGCCAAAAATAATGATAACTATTAAGCATATTAAACCATTCCACTGCTTCTATATTTTTACAATGAATCCACAAATGTTGTATTCTTTCACTAAACCAATGTTGTGAAACACCATATTGTGGTTTATCGTGTCCTAAAAATAAAACACCTTCAATCATCCATACATCTATTTCAACATCAAATCCTTCCGATATTGCTTTGTCGATGTATGCTGGTTCGTTTTCATATGATTCAAACTTTCCGTTTGTATTTCCTCTGTGTGATATTAATATCATTTCTTATTTTCTAAATAGTAATTTAAATCTTCTGGTGTACCCAATCCCCACATCTTATCAATGTTAAATGTTTTAATCTTTTTACCATCTGCAATTGCTTCGTTAAAAGTTGGACAAGTATAAAACTCATTGTTAGTTCTGATATTCTTTTCAATCATTTGCTCTGCGTATTTTACATAGTCTGAACCTTTAGCCCAATAGTAAACACCGACTGTTGCTATATCTGAAATTGGATTTTTTTCTGCTACTTTGGTAACATATCCATATTCATCAACCTTAGCGAATGACCATTTTGGATGTGTTGCTTTAAATGTTAAAATACCACCATCTACTTTTTGCTCAATCATCTTATACATAAACTCATTCGAATCCCATTCAACAAATTGGTCAGAGTTTGCCATAACTAATGGTGCATCGTTATCAATATATTCTTTTGCTAACAACGTAGTACAAGCTGCTCCTTCTGTAATCCCATCTACTTCCACAATTTTACAATTCGGTGTGATTAGATTTAATAAGGTATCTAAATTGTACTTCTCTCTATGTTCTTTTTGTACTACATAAATGTATGTAGCTTCTATGTTTAGATTATCCACTACAACTTGTATCATTGGTTTTCCATTAACATCAATTAATGGTTTTGGAAATGTATAACCAGCTTGCTGAAATCTACTTCCAGCTCCAGCCATTGGAATAAGAACATTCATCTTACCACCTTGCCATTTTGGTATTTTCATATTTGTCGTTTGTTCTAATTTACTAATAATTTTTGATAATACCAAATCTTTTGGAGAATCTACTCTCAAAACATTTGCTCTACTTCTACTTGCTGCTAATAATCCGTGCGGAGAATCCTCTACGATTAAAGTTTCTTCCGGCAAAACTCCCATCATACTCATTGCCTTCCAATACATTTCAGGATGTGGTTTAGAGTTCTTTACATCCTCATTAGAGATGATTAAGTCCATATACTCAATTATACCTATCTTTGCTAACATAACCAATACAGACCTTCTAATTGAGTTTGAAGCACATGCTAACTTATATCCTTTATTTCTTAATTCTTTAAATAACTCAATCTTTTGTAAATCAGGTTGTAATTCTGAAATTGCTTCAATTGTAAGTTGTTGCTTTCTATTCCAAACCGTTTCGTATGTATCTCGATGTAAACCCTTATTTTGAGTAAGTAGTTCTAATTTTTGATTTGTTTTTAATCCATCGTAAATTGATAAATGTTCTGCTTCTGAAATAACATATTTTGTACTCTTTCCTATTTCCCACAAAGCTTTGTTCAATGTTTCAAAATGTATTTGTTTTGCTTCCACTAATACACCATCCAAATCAAATATAATTAATTTTGTCATTATTTTCCGTATTTTGCCCAATCGTTATGTCTAAATAAACCTTCGTTATGTCCAACTTTATATTCCTGTTCTGCCCACCATTTGCTAATATTTCCTTCTAATCCAATACCTTCACCTGCAAATGGTCTAACTACATCTAAATAAAATTGTTTCTTATAAAGGCACGGGTTGTTTGTCCAATTACCATATCGAGATGTAGTCCAAAACATATCTTCCGATTTCTTTATCAAATCAGGAAATTCAATCGATGGGTCTAACCAATGTATTGAATCTAATAAGTGTGGAGATTGACAACCAATTTCATCATCATAATAAGTCAATTCTTTACCTTTGTGTCTAAATGAAAAATGTGGGTTACCTGGATTTACTCTATGTCTTAAACGAACAACATCCATCCCCATTTCAATTGCTTGATAGCTTCTTTTTAATGTGTTGTATGTGGTTTCGTTATCTTCAATCAAATTCCAATCATGTTCTAATACTAAAACATAATCCTCTTTTGCATTTTCAGTTAAACGGATAAATGCCTGTCCTATACCAATATTCTTTTGTAAACCTATGAAATCCAATCCAAAGTGTCTTGCAATTTCCATATCTTGTGGTGTCACTTCCTGAAATAGGATAGTCACATCGTTTACCATATCGAATAAACCATTTTCGTAATATGTGGTTAAAGTATCTACTAATACTTGTCCACTATGCCAGGAAAGTATCCCTATGCTGATTGGTAGTTTTTCCATAATTCAAATTTTTCTATTAATTTATCTACTCTTTGTATTTGTGTATGATTTGCGATAACTTTTGCCATTCCATTATATGCAATTCTTTCTCTCTCCTCTTCGTTTTCATTATAGTAATTCATTTTTTCTATACAATCAAACATATCATCGTAATATACAATATCTTCACCATCTATAAACATATCTCTTAAACCAGTTTCCGGTGGTAGATTATCAGTCAATACTAATTTACCACATGCCATACCTTCAAATATTCTACGGGTTATTTCTTTCCATCTACTATTTTGAATAACCATTAATCCAGTATTCAAAAATTTTGTATGCTCTTCTGCATCCATTCCATTTCTATTTCCAATTGCCCCTTCTGCCCAATTTGTAAGATAATCTAAAAATTCCGAGCCACCTCTTCCTCTACTAGTTACGCCAACATATTGTGGTTCTAAATTCATAGGAAATTGAACGGCGGTATCTGCCCAATGTGGCACCCAATCCGCATTAATACCACATATTCTATATTCTTCTGCTGATACTTTATCTGGTGTGATTGTATAATGAAATCTATTTGCTTTTGGATAATTTCTTTCAAAATTTTGTGGGTCATCTCCACTCTCTTGTATCCAAAATGAATTTGGTTTTAAATTCTTATCCAACCATTTGGAGTCAAACCTACCCCAATCCATAAATAATACTATATCCGTTGGCGTATCCTGTTGAATCCATAATTGTAATTGGGAATCATCACCATTTGGTATTGGAACTATTTCAGTTTCCCAGCCTCTCTCTTTAAATTCATTTAATAATGATAAAGGAGTTGACCATTTTTCATTTGGTTTATAGTCGTATATAAATGTTATTTTCATAATCTATATTTTTCTTTTGGATATCGTTCATAATAATGATTTACACTACTATTAAAAACACAATATGGTTTCCAATTTTCACCATTTTGTATAAATTCAAATTCCGCATCTACTCTAATATGTTTATCTGATTTTTTAAAATTTATACTTTTTAAATAATCAGATTTTGCCCACCAAAAATTACCAAAATAAGCTAATTTATCAACATGCTGTGGTGAGTGGAAGTTGACACCATATGTATTAAATTCTGTTTTTTCAAATAATTTAAATACATTTTTCACATACTCTATATTAAAATAATTCATCAAATGTCGCCAATCTTCTAAATTAGAATAATAATCTTCATATATTTTTGATGCACCTTTCGTATGAATATACAAAATATAATCCGAATCACCAAATGTTTCCTTATCATTTTCTATCAAATCTAATGTTGTAAATTCATTACCAAATGCTCTAACTTCTCTAATTATGTGATTTGGTTTATTAGATTTATAAAATTTTTCAATAATGGAAGATGTTGATTTATTTGGATTCGCAATAGAAATCCCCACATTTAATATGTAGGGAAAATCAAAATGTTTTTGTATTAAAGAAAGTTGTTCATCTACTATTGATTCGACACCATCTATTGCGTATATGTGATAATAGATGTGTACCATTATAAAGTATCGTAGTAATTATTTTGCTTTTCTTGTCTTTCTATTGTTTTTGGATGCTTAATACAATACACTTCTTCCATTGGAAAATTTGTATAGTTTTCAAATCCACCAATTCTTTCATGTACTTTACCACTCCATCCGATTGTTTCTTTATTTTTATAAATACGAGTTTGAACATCTGGAAAGTTTACCCATCCTTTATCATTAACCTGCCATCCCCATTTTTTAATATGTTCATCCGTTAATCCAACGACTGTATTAATTCTAGGTACTAATATCAAATCTTTGTCCACATTTGCATCTAATAGGGCCTCCATATTTACAATCAAATCAGGTTCTAAATATTCATCCGCATCTAATTGAAATATCCATTCACCTTTACATTGTGAGTTTAATAGATTTTTCCATTGAGCGAAATCGTTATCAAATTCGGATTCAATCAATGTAATATGGTCTGCCTTTCCTTGTAACTCTAAATATTCTACTAACTCTATTGGAGCTTTTGGTAAATCTAATAAGACTACTATTTCTGAATTTTCTTCTTTATAGTTTAATAATTGCCCTACTAATCTAATTGTTTCTTCGACTTCATTACAAGCCGTTATTGCGTAACTTAATTTCATTAAAATATTTTTTCGTCAGTTGAATTTGTGTAACTCCATGCAGAACCACTTGGATATCCATATGCAGTTGATGTTGTTCCAAATCCAAATGGTGGATTACCAATTGTAATTGAACCAACTCCTGGTGTTGTTGTAATTGTTGTTCCAGGTGTACAAGTTATTTTATATGGATTGTATGGGTCTGTTGGTGGTGGTGTAATAAATGGTGAACCATTTGGTACTCCAAAGGGAAAAGATGGTGTCGATTCAAGAACTAATACCTTATCTTCTACTTCTGCTAACTTTTCTTTTAGTGTGTCCCATTGTTTTGGAGTAATGTTAAATTCATGTACTCCGTCTGTGAATCCTTTTAACCAAAGGACGAATTCTTTTGATGTCATAACCTATATTATATTTGATTTTTGTAAATGTTCGTATATTTTTTCTGCTATAATTTCATTTCCTTTTAAGGATATATGATTATCTTGTACCAATTCATTCGTATCATCGTGAATTTGTAATTTATGTTTTATACAAAATTGTTTTAATGTTTTTCCTTCAAATTTTAAAACATTTTCTGCATATTTTTCTACTGCATCCAATTCCATTTCATCTCCCATTTCCCAAGATGACCAAATTATTTTTGAATTTTTACTTTTTGCAAATATATCTAATAATTTTATTTGTTTAAAAACTCTTTGCATCTCATCTTCTTGTTTAAAGATTATTTCAAGATATTTTTTATAATGTTCGTTTAATGGTAAAAGTTCTTCTTCGTTATTAAAAGGTGATGCATCAAACTCAGTTCTATTTAAATTATACTTTTTTCCATTTAAATCATAATACCAATATCTTCTAGTTATCATAGTTAAAAATACAATATATATTTCATTTGAATTTTTATCTATTACATCATATAACTTATCAAAAATATAATCATTGGAAGCCTGGGATACTGCTAAATTAATTATACTTGCATTATTTAATTTTTTTTCTAAAATTGTACTAAATCTATTTTCTACTTTATATTGTTCCAATTTATCAACAATAATATCTCTATGTTGCCATTGATAAGTAGTTTCAAATTTTTCAGGAAAATATTCCAATTTATCTTCATTTAGAAAATTATAATAATTTATATTATCTAGACCACCTCCTTCGGTGAAGCTACATCCAAAAAATTTTAATTTCATCATTTGTGTTGTTTTTGTATTCTTTCAGATATACCTGCTACTTCTTTATTTTTAGAAGTCATTTCATTAACATCCATTCCTAATTCAAATACTGAATCTAATCCACTAAGTTTATAAGTTCTATAAGAATCTCTACTTACTATTGGTACTTTTTTTACATATTTGTCAAAATATCCTTTTGCACCACCTTTCATATCAATCAATTCGCTATCTTTATCAACCATTCTATCAAAAAACTTTTTTACTAATTTTGGATTTATAGTTGATACCTTTACAGCATGTACAATATCTTTTGATTTTGAAACAAATAAAGTAAATATAATTGGAGTATCTGATGATTTATATGAAACGCTATTTCCATCTACATATGTGTATTCTTTTACTATATAAAAAGTACCCGCTACCATTTTGGAAGGGGATACTTTTTGTTTTGAATCTATTAATCTCTTATATGTTGTAAAATAGCTTTTTATCATTTATTTAACATTTTCAATTTTGGTAATTGTAATTGTTGAAATTTTGGTTGTATTTTAGTATAAATACCATATTGATTTAAAATTGCATCAAAGAATTTAGTCATTTTTGATAAGCTAAAATTTTGTTTGTTTTGCTTACCTAATTGAAATGATGCGATTTTATATTTGTCATAATTTTTGTAAACATCTTTGATTGCAATCAATGCTTTTGAAATATTTACATTGAACCATTGTGATTCTTTTAATAAGAATTGGTCAGCTGCGGATTCATGTACAGGTTTTAATTCACCCTCTAATAATACTGCACCTTGTTTTAAGAAATCTAATTGACCACTCCAGCCACTTACTAATATTGGTTTACCTGTTAAACTAAATTCTAATAAGGGTCTACCAAATCCTTCACCCTTTGTAAAATTCAACATTGCTTTTACTTTTGGATGTTCATATAATCCATTCATTTCCGATGTAGTTAAATCACCATGTAATAAATAAATTGGAACTTTATTATAATCCGAACCTAAAACATCTTTAATTTTTTTAATTGTAATTTCTCTGTCTATTACACTAAATCCAGCCGCTGATGTTTTTAGTACCAATGCTGGCTTTACTTTTTCGTTTTTGAATGCCATTGCGAATGTTTTAATCATCATTCCCACATTTTTTCTATCTTCACCCAAATCACCTCTTAACCAATGTCCTACAAATAAGAATGCAAAATCTTCTTTGATTGAATCTAATTCAGCAATGTGTGCAACATGTTCCGTTCCAAAATCTTCTTCATCAAACCCTTCAAAAAGGATTTCTACCGGTTTTTCAATTCTATGTTGTTTTATTAATTGTCCAGATTGTTTATCTGCTTCATTATATACACTATCTACTAAACTCTTTTTAGAATGTTCCGATGGTACAATAATTAAATCCATTCTATTACACCCATGTACCCAATCCAATGGTGAGTGTGTTGTTTCAATTGCAGCAGTAATTCCTATGTTATAATGTCCTACTGGTTGAAATTCATTTGGGACAGTAACTTGAATATAAATGTCAGGTTTTTCAGTAATTTGTGGAATAATGTTATCCACTACCCATTTATGAAATGGTTTATCATAATTAAGAGCATCCATTGGAGTATTGCCCCAACGAGTACTGATAACTTTAATTTCAAACTTATCTAATTTATAAAGAGAATGTAATAAATCTCTTGCGTGGTCACCATATCCACTTCTAGTTGCTACTGGTGCCTGAAATACTAATGTTGGTTTCATACTATAACTCTATTAATTTAAATTTTTCTTTTGGTTTCCAATTTGCAAATGCACCTTCCATTCCTTCTACCAATGATTCACACATTGCTTCTCTACTCAATTTCCCTTCTCCTAAAAAGAATTTTCTACCTTTTAATCCAACCGATTCTCTATCTTCTTTTGGAGTTTTATACCAATCCATAATCAATGGAGTAATATCTTCAAAATCAACTCTATCATCGAAGATATATGGAGTAGGAACTGACCCGGTTGATGAACGAACAGGCCAAATTGGTTTAACCCAATCTCCCCAAACTACACCTGCTTTTTTATGTCTATCATGCAAAGAACCTATTTCAACATAATCTTCTGCTGTTAATAATTTACCCGTACCTCTTTCTCTAAATCCACATTGGTCTTGCAATCCACCAGTAACATTTACAATGATAGGCGTACCTGCCATTACCGATTCTGCGGTTGCTAATCCAAATCCTTCATTAGATGCCACATTTATTGTTACATCACCAATATTGTAAAGATAATTTAATTGTTCTTCCGAATATCTATTTGGTGCAAATACTACATTTGTTTCAGGTGAACAACATTCTGCAATTGTTCTCGGTAAATCGGTTCCATGTTCTTCCACAGGTTGAGTGTGCATTAATAAACACACTTTGCTTCTTTCCTCTGGTCTCAATGCTTCAACAAATTTGTCAAATGCTAAAATAACATCAATTGGTTGTTTTCTACGAATGTTTCTATTATTCCAATATAATACGAAATCATATTCTTTATCACCAAATATTTCTTTTTTAAATTCTTTTGGAACTTCAATTGGTTTGTATAAATCCGAATTGATACCATGCGGTACATAACTCACTTGCCAATCTTCTGGTTTAGTCCAATGTTTTTCTTTATCCCAACTCCAAACTCTACGGGTAATACCATAAGTTTGTTTTGAAATACATCCAATCCAATCACAACTTTCGTAGTAATCTCTATTGTATTTTGGGTCTGGTAAATCATCCCAAATATGATAAAAGAATAAAGGAACTGATTGGCGAATTTCATGCTCCATTTCATACAACCAAATCCAATATCTTGGGTCGGTAAAGTGTAGGATAGCATCAGGTTTTTCGGTCATTAAAAGTTGACGAATAACATCTGGATTACCATATCCATCAAATGGTATAACTTTAACCGATGCATCGTTTACACCAGTTCTTTCTCTAACATCATCTGATAAATCTAATACCTTTCCCATTTCAGGGTGTTTAATTGCAGCTCCCAATTGTACCCAATCGTACTTATCAACCGTCCCTAATACTAATTGTTTGGAAACATTGGCAATACCACTTGCCATTCTTAAATCATCTGATAACAACAGAATCTTCTTTTTTGCCATAACTTATTTTTAAAATATATATTGTTTAATTTAAATTTTTTAATCCTCTATCACATATTCCTCTATCAAAAAACTCACACCATTCACATAGCTTGGTGGCATTTTTTGGAAATTCTATATCGGTTCTATAATTACCATCTTTGTCAAATACACTCTCTACAAACTCCGTAAAACCCTTCCAGGCTTTATTTACTGATACTTTACCATTTGCAGGTATATGTTTACTCATTCTATGTGTTGGGATATCTTCTCTTACTTCTACCTTTCTTTTCAATATAATAAATTCAACATCAATTACATCTTCTGAAATGTTTAGTAATTCTGCATAGAATTTTTTGTATAAAAGTATTTGTGCGTTTTTAACTGGGTCTGATTTTTGATATTTACTCCAACCTCTTGTAGAAGTTTTAAAGTCAATAATTCTATATCTACCATTAAAGGTATCTCTGATAATCAAATCTATAAAACCCATAAAGTTTACATTCTCTGAAATCTTTGTGTTTATAGGTTGTTCAATTGCTACCAACTCATCGTGTTTTAACGAAAAGAATTTGTTAAAGTTTTTGGGTTTTTGAAACCAATCTAATAAGACATTTCCATCTTCTAAAAACTCTACCATTTCTTCTTTGGTGCATATTGTAGTATTGCCTATTTCACCTTCGGTTTCTTTAAGATACGCATCTCTCATTCTTTCTTTTAGATACTCCTTTAAGTCAATCATTTTGTCAGCTTGTGATTTTGATATTCTTAAACATTTCTCCAAATAGTTTTGAAGTGTTTCGTGCATTGCAGTTCCAAAGATTGAATGTATGTTAGAAGAGTTTTCTCCTAATTTATCTATGTATGCTAATTTGTATTGATGTGGACAACTATGCCACATACTATACTGTGAAAATGATACTCTTGCCATAATACATCTAATATACCCAATTTATTTGGATTTACCAAATAATTCTTCTATAATTGGTTGTATATGGTCTGCCCAAAGTTTTGACCCTAATTCGTTTGGATGGTTATCATTTCCAATATGATATTCTTTGTTTAAATTTATAAATTCATTTAAAGTAAATCCATTATAATAGTTTGGATTTTCTTTCATTGATTTTATTAGTCTATTATGGATAAGTGGGTGATGGGTATTATGAAAAAAACTAATGTCATCTTCTACTTCGTTTGAAACCGCTAACTCATATCTTGGATTCCCATGTGAGTCTTTTAAATACCATTGACCATTTGATTCGTTTAAAACAGGTATATGGTTATTTATACCATCAAATATTAAAAATTTATAACCATTTGCTTTACAAAAATTTGTAAAATTTATAATATTATGATACGTTTTTATTAAAGAAAATGTTATATTTGTATATAATTGAGATATTTCGTATCTATTTTTATAAATCCACGAATTTAAAGGAAATTCATTATCCCATCCTTCAAACCCATCCGCAGTTATTTTACGACTACCTTGTTTATCTAGAAATTGTAAAGGAGTAAGATGCCAATATAATGAACCATTGCTTTTTTCATCAAATGAATCCCAACAAATTAAAAATCTTAAACACTCTGATAATTGTATTACAAATAAACTATCTTTTGCTATTTCTGGATTTAATGTAGCGTAGTTTATTACATTTTGAGTTATTACTTCGTTTCCAATCCCACCTTTAGCTATATTAATTAATTCTAAATTATTATTTTCTGCTAAATATTTTGCCCAAGATGCAGTTTTTCCAATTAAATGTCCTTCGGTGAAAGAACAACCGGATGTTATTAAATATTTTGTATCAATCATAAATATTTTTTTAGGTATTCCAATTCTTTTGGTATATGTGTTTTATTAAAATCATTTCCAAAATTCATATAAGTTTTAAACATATCTTTTGAGTTTTTTGGATGATTTATATTTGTTTTTAAATATATCACAAAATTTTTAATTTCTGTTTTTAAATCATTATAATTAAATGCTTTATCAAGTCTTGTATATAATTCTATTATATCAGTTTTTTCTTCAAAATTAGAAACATTTAACCAATACGGGTGTTCTGCAAATCCAAATCTAATTTGAGAATCCGAATCAATATATCCCATATGATACATAGATTTTCTAAAATTTGGAAAATCAAAACAATTTAATATAGAACAAGTATATTGAAATACGTGTTTAATATTTCCATATTTATTTTTGGCTTCGTTTAATAAATTCATATTATTTATGAAATTATTTGTATTAAACCCCGTTCTTACAAATTCACCAACATTACCTATACCATCGCAAGATATTCCAAAATTTATACTTTTAAATTGAGAAAAAAATTCAAATATATCTCTATTATTAAATTTAACTAAACTGAAATTTGTATTTAAATGTATTTCTATTTTATCTTTATTGTCCAGTTTAGAAAGAAATTCATACATCTCTTTCATATATAAAGGTTCTCCACCTGCAAAATATATGTGTTCTAAACTTTTTATATATCGTTTATCAATATCAAAATTTGTTATGTTTATTTCATTTTTATTAGAATCAATCGCGATTCCCATAAATTTTTTAAAAGCATTTTGTTCTTCAATCCAAGTTGAAGAATATTCTGATGTGCAACTTCTACATTTAAAATTACAAATATTGGAAGGTCGTAAATCTAGTCTAACAAAATCAGGATAATTATATCCATCCTTTCTTGTTTTATTTTTGTATTTTTGAATTAGATGAGAATAATACCCATTCCACTTTGTTCTATAACTTTCAGCCCCCTCATCATCCATTTTATAACAAACATCACAAAATTTTGGTTTATCACCATTTAACATATCCAATCGTATTTGCTTATATTCATCTGAATTAAAGGCATCCGATATTGAATCGTTTTCCAAATTTGTATTTTCTAAAAAAGTTTGTGAATAACAACAAACTTTTAATTTTTTATCTGGATAGGCATTAATATGTAAAAATGGTAATATACAAAATGTATCTGACATTAAATTTTTAATTTCAATTTTGTAATTTGTTTTTTATCTACTCCGTATTTTTCACAAACATATTTTAAATATTCTCTACCTTCTCTTGTTGCGTATAATACTTCTATATAATCGTTTGCTTGTCTTTCCGAACAATCATATTCTTTTTTTAATAACTCTACAATAAATTCTTCGTATTTTTCTTCTCCCTTACCTTTGATGTATTTTAGATAATGTTTTCCTTTTGGAATTACACTAATATATAACTTATACATTTCCTTTGGTTGTAAAGTTTGTGTCAAAGGTAATAGAGTAGCAATCAATTCCACCCATTCAGGCTTCATTGAAAGAAAACGATTAATCATAAAGTTACTCCAAGATTTGATATCTTCTTCTGAAAGTTTATCAAAATACTTCGGGTCTTGCTCCGTAGTTATTGCGTTTATATGGTCAAATAACTTTTTGGCAGCCATTATTCTATAATTTTTGTTTCTTGTAATTCCTGTGGAAGTAACTCATTTAAAGGTTTTCCACAACTCGCACATACATACAATTCAATCGGCATTACCGAATCTTTTGGTGCGCCCGTTAATAATCTACTAATCTTTTTGAATCTATAACCTGGTAAGAAAATTTTTCCACCACATTCACAATCCATATCTCTCGCGTCATTTAAATTAAAATTCGGCGGTAATTGGTTCATTTGTTGTTCCATTATTTTATAATATTTAAAATTTGAATAATTGTACTCATAAATACGATTTCTTTATCTACTACTAAAGCATCTTTGGATAATCCATCGGCTATTGTCATAATTGTATTTGCTACATTTCCCGTTGCATATTCATCAACCTTATCGTATAACATTGTATACATTTCTGAATAATCATTTAATCTGTTATCTGCAACAGCTTGTCTTATTTTTAAGAAAAGATTGCGTTTATCATCTTGTGATTTTAAAAGTTCTATTAACTTTGATTGAAAATTAGATTCAACCATTATTTTATGGTCTACTTTTAATTCTCCTTTTGCTGATTGTAATTGGCAAGTATTAAGTATTCTTCTAATATCTGGGTAATAAGAACTAATTACATCTGCAACATTTTTAATATCATATTTGATATTTTCATAATCTAATATCTTTGCTACTTGAATTGCTACATCCTTTTTAGTTGGAGGTGTGATTGCAAATGATTGGCACCTACTTTGTATCGGGTCAATAATCTTCTCAATGTAATTACAAGTCAAAATGAATCTACAATGTTTAGAGAATGTTTCCATTAAGTTACGAAGGATTGCCTGTGCGTTTGGGGTCATATAATCAAACTCATCTAAAATGATAATTTTGAAACCTGCAAAACCAACTGATGATGCGAAATTTTTAACTTTTGTTCTGACGGTATCCACATTATTTTCATCTGATGCATTGATAATCATACTATCACATTTAATTGTATTTACTATTAGTTTAGCAAGTGTGGTCTTACCAGTGCCTGCTTTACCATAAAACAACAAATGGGGAATATCATTTGTATCTAAATATTGTTGAATAGTTTCTTTTACCACTTCATTTCCAACATAATCTGCTAAAGTTTGTGGGCGGTATTTTTCCACCCACAAGCTATGCTCTTTTTTATTATTTTCGTTTGCGAAAAAACTCATATTATATATATTTTCCAGTTGAGCCGAATCCACCTTCGCCTCTTTCTGTATTAGATAATTCTTCTACCTCTTCAAAATCAATTTCAGGATAAGGTATAATCATAAGTTGTGCACCTCTTTCTCCGATATTGTATTTATTTAAACCAGATTTTTTAAATGTAGCTTGTAACTCACCTCTATATCCACTATCAATTACACCAACGGAATTACTAAGTGTTAAATCGGTTTTACGAATGGAAGATCGTGGAAATACTAATCCTACAAATCCTTTTGGAATTTCAATTGCAATACCAAATCCATATGTAATATCATATGTATTTTCTAATTTGATATCCGTTATAACCAAATCCATACCCGCATCTCCATCTTTTGCATATGATGGAATTATTGCGTTTTTATTAAGCTTCTTTATTTTTACTTTCATTTTGTTCTGCTCTTTGTTTTTTTGTTTCTTCTGTAATTTGTCTTGGGAAGATTCTAAATACCATTTCATTTTGTTGGAAATTCAATCCTTCACCTTGATTTGGTTCTAATTGTAAAGTCAAAGGACTAGGTTCTTCACCTTCATTTGACCATGCAAATACAATTGGTTCGTTGTTAAAAAATTGGAAACACCATTCTGCATCTGCAATAGGTTGTGCTTCTGGAATATTTACCTCTTGTTGTAATTCCTCTTGTGGGAATAATTCTAATTGTTCACTCATTTTTATTTATTTTATTTAATATACGATTATTTTTTTAAAATACCAAGCTTTTCTATGTGATTATACAATCTTTGAGCATATTCTTTATTTTCTAAATATGTTGCGTGTTGGTGTGTATCTTTTAGGGGAGGATAATTTCCATCGAATCTATTTTCATCTTTATAATCAGTTCCCACAAATGTCCCATTCCATAAAAATGGTATACCCATATCTTTTAAATAATATGTAATTAATAAATGGTTTTTATACCAATTCATTAAATCATTTTGTTCGTTTGAAGAACTTACGATACCAGCCCATTCTAGTCTACCTTCTCTATCTTCATCAAAATATCCCCAAGGGTTTGGATGATATGGTTCTATTCCACCATTTTCAGTATAATATTCCTTTTTATTTGGGTAAGTATACATAATTAAAATCAAATCTGGTTTAAATTCATTTGCGTATGTTAAAACACTTCTAGCTATATAATCATTACTCCTACCACTAATTCCTAAATTAATATCAACAGAATTGGATATTAATGATGATAATTGCGCCGGCCAGGTTTGGTGGTCATATACATCTATACCTTCGGTATGAGAACAGCCAACACTCATTATTTTAAATCCTTTCTTTTTTGGAGAAGCTCCCCTAAATCCTAATTCATTAAAATTATATGTAGCCTTTCCTTTATCGGAGCCATTTCCAATAAATTCTTTATTTCTTCTTTCATGTAACCTCCATTTGAATGTTGCAATATCAAATGTTAATGGTTTCCAAAACTTTAATCCTTTCATAATTAAAAACTAAAAAACTTTTTTGCAGTTTGAGCTTCAGTTGATGCTTTTTCCCATTTTAATGCGGTATAAAAATCATCTAACTTATTTTCTAATTCTGCTTTAAATATCATATCTCTATCAATATATTTTTCAATAAAATCCATAATCTCATTAGGGTCATTATAATCTTTAAAAGCCAACCCTTCTAATCCTAATGGGTTATTTCTTAAATATACCCACTTAACTTTATCACCATCTCTAATTGGTTCATTCTTAAATGGACAATTAAAGAATTTTAATAATCGGTTATATGCAATTCCGGCTTTAACATGGGCAGGTGTTCCTTTCTCAAATAACCCAACAGGCTTACCTCTTTCCCATTTACCATTATCATACTTACTTAATTCTTTGATTGCTCCACTCTTTGCTATTTTGTTTACAGGCAAAGTAATCATACTCTTTTTGAACTCTAATAATTTTGTATCAACATATTCATTATCTTTACCCATAAGAATATCTTTCAACATACCACTCATATAATCTTGGAATGCTTTGGGAAATGATGAACGAACTACATCTAAACCTTTAACATCTAACTTATCACATTTGATGCCATTCTTTAATACCATCCATTGTGCATATCTTTTCTTTGCTACCCAAAATCCCGCTTTACTGATATATTCCTTTTTGATTTCAAATCTATGTTTTTCTTTTGGTATAAAAAAGAATCTTTCAGCAAGTATATCATAAAATTTATTTAAAAAAGATTGAGTTTCTTCTGCTATTATATTAACTTCCTGTGCCATTCTTTCTTCATCAAATTCTTTATATTCTGGGTATCTATGCTTTACCAATGGTTCTGCCATCATATAAATTGAATCAGTGTCAATATACACATTGTAATCTTCTTTTGTATTTAATTCTTTCCAATATTTTATATTAGCCATTTCAGCCGTTTTTTTAATAACCGTCTGACCGGTAATAGTAACTGCTTCGGCGTTATCTATATCATAAAAACGAAATGCCGGTAAACCTAACACACCATACATTGAGTTCAATAGAATTTTTTGTACCAATTGTCTTTTTGCGTAAAAATCATATTTTTCAGTATCACCTGCTTCTCCGTATTTTTTTTCTAACTTACGGAATTCAACTCTTTGTTTAAACCATGTATCTAAAATATCTGCAATCAATCCGGGTTTGTCTTGTGTATAAAGAACTCCGTTTGCAGCTACACCCAAATTACTATCTTTAATAACTTCTTTTAGTTCCTGAGTCGTATATTCGTATTTATCACCATCCTTGCCAATTAACTTATAAGTTGTATCTAATCCTTTGATGTTTGCCTCTGCGTCCCAATTTTCAATCTTACCAACCTTTGTTTCAGGTGAGATGTTTAGAGTCATAATAATTGATGGATATAGTGATGTTAAATCCAAATCATAAATCCAATCATACTTTCCAACAATCGGTTCTTTTACATATGCACCGATAAACTTCTCCTGGTCGTTATCTCTCAATGCTTGCATTCTTTCTTTTCTATCCTTTGGTTTATTTGGGGCTACTAATCCTTTTTTCTTGAGATATGCTAAACAAGCTCCTTCTAAATATTTTGAAGAGTATATATAATCCTCGTATGGTACAAATCCGGCGTGACAAATCGCTCTACACAAATCTACGAATTGAAGTTTTTCATCCATTGCTACAACTAAGTCTACATCGACAATATTATATTCAATAAACTTTTCTAAGTCATTTTCAAACAAATCATCCAAACTTCCTTCATACTCAATCTTACCTCTACCCAATTCTTTTGTTGCGATGTGGTTCAATGTATATGAACTTTCTAAACCATAATTATAGTTTTTATATAAGTTGATATAATCTAAAATAGATACACCACCAAAACTCCATTTATTTCTATAAGGTGAATAAAAGGTTTGACCTATTGGAGATAATCTTTTTGCATGACCTTCGCCACATACATTTTTGATACGATTGTAAAGATATGGGATATCAAAGAAATCTATATTCCATCCTGTAAGAATAGACGGGTTAATTTCTTCGTAATAGTTAAGAAATGCAAGTAATAAATTTTTCTCGTTATCGTAAATGTGAACAGCAACTTCTCTCCCATCTTTACTAAATGTTTTTCCATTATTTTTAATTTTTTTAGTTTTATCTAAAACAAATACATCAAATAATTTTGTAGCCCCATCGTGAGATGCGATGGCTGTTATTTCATTTTCTGCTTTTTCGGTACTTGGTAGTCCTGATATCATTTCTACCTCAATATCAAAAGTCATTACTCTATGACCTGTTGATGGTAAATCCGAATCATACATATCAACTAATACTCTCGTTGTTTCAGGAACATCAGATTCAAATAAATCTTCTGCGTCATCTTTTTCCCATTTACTAATTCTAGTTAAACGGTCACCATTCATTGAAAGGTGTTGACCCGATTGGTCTTTCTTATACGCATACTTTCGGTATGGTAATGTAAAATATCCCTTCGTGTCGTCCCATAAATGAATTAAATTCTTCTGCCTCTCGTAAAATATATTTTGATACATACATTGTTTTATGGTTTATAAAATATAAAGATTGGTTCGTATTTATACGATTGCCCTTCTATCTTCATACTATTCTTTGCTTTTGATAAATCCATCCCCGTCATTGGACTCATTGTCATTCTTAATTTTCCTTTATATTCACATCCTAATTCAGTTAGGATATCGATACTATCTTGCTCCAAAGTAAAAAATTTATCAGGTCCTACTTTTATATCAGCAATATTCCAGCAAATGTATCTATCATTTTTAAGATATTCAAATGCGGTTGTTAGAGTAGGTCTTAAAAAGCCATCTCTCCAACTTTCATATGAATTAAATTTCTTAAAAGATTGCGTTTCATCATCCGAATATCTTTCTCTATCAAAATATGGTGGTGAAGTAAATACAAAATCTAATTTACCTTTATACTTTTGGAATCTTTCATCTAAATGAATAATTTCCGAACCTGTTGTAAAAATTTCATAACTATTTGCATGTCCCCAAAATGGGTTTGATGCTCCAGGTACTTTATTATTAAAAAATTCTGCAAGATATTCGTATCTAGTTTTACCAATTTCAGGTATTTGATTTTCTGTATTAGGGTCATTTCCTATGTAATGTATATTCCTATCATCGACACTTAATGCACCTAAAATTCTCCCACCCCATCCAGCCGATGGGTCGTAAATATTAATCTGCTTTTGGTCTTTAATATGATTTGTAAATCTTTGATAAAGATATTTTGCAGTTAATGGTGGAAAATTTACTGCTGCTTGCGTTCCCATACCAATACGGAATGCCGCAGTAGCTTCAGGAAATATAGTTTGTCCTAATGGGTAGATTTTAATTTGAATTGGTTGTTTTGTAATCTCATATAAATTATCAATATTTTCACCCCAATCTGCGGTTTTAAGTGACGATATATTTTCATATTTTAATATTCCCGCTTTATAAAGGTCTTTAACTTCTTGCGCGGTTATTGGTGGTGAAGGAACTTTACTATCAGCCTGTGATAAACAAAATGAATGTCCTTCCAAATTATCACCTTCTACCCACTTTTCAATCCACTCTTTACCACTTTGTATATGTGAATTATGAAATTCAGGATTACCCAAATGTAATGTTTTAGAAAAACGATACATACCATCTTGCCTAGTTAACCTATTCATTTGTTTGATAAATTCGGGAAGATACGCATCATTCGAAAACACATCGTAAATAGATGGTTTTGGTTTATCGTAAGTAGAACCACCGATTCCTGTTTTATACATTGCAGGAAAGAATTGATTTACAGGAGTAGCAAATTTATTAAAGTTAAAGATGACTTCATTTCCTTCGTCATCTTTTTCTTCAAATTCATTTACCTTATAAGTTTGCAGTCTAGAAAATTGTTCAATCATTTCACTTTCATCAACCCCAATTCTTGGAGGTGCTCCGGTTTCATTCCATTTTCTAACTGCTAATTCACGAAAGAATGCCACCCACTCTCCAAACTTTGGAAATGGCATTTTAAGAACATCCTCGTATTTTAAGTTTACTTCTGGAGAGTAAATCCAATCGTTCTTTTCGTAAAAATATTTTTTAGGATAATTAAAACTCATTATGCAGTTAATTGTACTTCAACTAAATAATATTTTGCAGTAAAGTCATCAATTTTAAATTCAACGTGGGCTAGGCCAGATGTTGAAACTTTCAATACAACCGATGTTGCTTCTTTATTTGCTGTTAAAATTTCTTTTAAGTATTTTGCTGAAAAAGAAATTGGTTTAATTTCGTTTGTAAAACTCTTATCAACTGAAAATACAATTCTATTTGAGTTTACATTTGAATAACCTAATACAATTTTTAATTCACCATTCTCGGTTAAGACAGTAAATGTATCAACTTCGCTTAATGCGTTTTTAGCTTTGATGAACTTTTCAATAAACTTACCATCAAATCCAATGTTTACATCGAAATCAGGAAGTTTTTTCAAATCCGGAACCGAAGGGATTACTGCTAAATCCGCTAATTGAAATTGTAATTTAGTGTCATCACTTTTAATTACTAAATTAACCGATTTGCCATCAATTTGTTGAGTTTCTAATTCAATATCATCACCGGCTACCGATAATAACTTTGATAACGCAGATGTGGTATACACACCCAATTCTGGAGATGTAAATGTGAAATTATCTAATTCAATTTCACCTAAAACTGTCTTATCATCAGAGATAAAACGAGTTATTAATTTGTTATCACCTGCTTTCCAAGCAACTGATTCTACTAATCCTGCCAAACTATACTTTTGGATGAATCGTGTAACTTTTGTTTTGTTCATATTTTTTTGTTTTAAATTTTATGTTTGTTAAATATACTACTTTTTTTTTATAATACCAAATTATATTTTTTTCCAAATCCAAATGGGTTCACCAAATGCATTATTTTTATTGAGTTCTGTTTTTTCTTTAAGTTCTTCTGCAAAATATTCAGATTTAGCATTTCCTGCACCGCCGGAATTAAACCTTTTTGTCATTTCCATTCCAATACAACCCATATATTCTAATCCCTCTGATTTAATAAAGTCATTCATAGCATTTACAATATCAACATACCCCTTATCTGGTGCTGAAAATACATCTGCAATATTAACGGCTAATAACCCACCCTTCTTTAAGGTAGGGATTATTTTTTTAATTGTTTTATGTAGGAAATTAGTATTCCAGTCATCTATCTTTTTATAGCGTAAATAACTTTGAGTATCATGTGTGGAATACTTTTCAGTATTGAAGTATGGAGGTGAAGTGAAGATTGTATCAAAAAAGTTTTCATATTTGGAATAATCCACATCTTCTGCCGGTAACTTTATTAGTTCCACAGTTTTAGGATTTTCAAAAAATGTTTTGTGTTTCTGATAAAATTCTATTTGGTTTTCATAATTTGGGTGATTATCTAAATTAGGGTCAATGCCCACATAATGTTTACCCGTTTCACTTGCAAAGAACCCACATAACCTATCACCCCAACCTGCGGAAAAATCTAATACATTCTCACTCTGAAATCTGTCATAAAATGCTTTAGCGATTACAGGTTTAAATTGGGATGCTACATACTTTCTTAATGTAGTAGCCATCTTTAGTGTTTCCTTATTTACATCAGTTAGGACTTGTTCCAATGTGAAGAATGCCCGAACTATGGTTTTTATACCATTAACTGTCTGCCATGTCTTCCAACCTGATGGTGTTCTTGACCAATCTACCTTCCATCGATTTTCTATGTGGAATGGATTAGATGCGTTATTACCAACATTCGTTCTTTTAAAATAGTAATTACTACTATCAAATGTAAGTGGATATGTAGATTCCCTTTCATTACGCGGAAACCATTCTCCTTCCACTAAAATATCCGGCCACCAAGTACCCTTTAACTTTTTATATGCATCAATAGTTTCTTGTTCTGTAATAATAGGAATAGGTGGTGGATAAGTATGTAATACTTCTGATAATGTTTCTACTATCTCTTCCTTTTCAAATGTATTTAGTATATGTTTCCACTCCTCCTTATCAATATTGATATAGGGGGTCATTCCATAAAACTTTTTGAAATATTCTTTTATCATTAAATTATATTTTTCTCCAAATCCAAACCGGTTCACAAAATGTTTTATCTGCAGCTTCTCTTGCTTTTTCTAAAGCCTCTTCGGTATATCTTCCTTCATCACCTTCTATTATTGAGGCAGCTCCTGCACTACCAGGTCTTTTGGCCATTTCCATACCCAAACATCCTTCATATTCAGCGCCTAATGTTGAAATAAAATCATTCATTGGGTTACATATTTCTTTATATCCCTTACCATCTCCTTGTGAACTAGCGTATACATCTGCTATATTAATGGCTAGATATCCTCCTTTCTTGATTGTTGGCCAAACATTTGAAATTGCTTTATGTAAAAATAATTTATTCCAATCATCTATATTTTTATATCTTACCCAACTTTGAGTATCATCATATGAGTATCGTTCTACATTAAAATATGGAGGTGAACTGAATACAATATCAAAATGCTCATTATACATTGATAAATCGGCATCTTCCGCCGGTGATTCTATAAAATCAGCTTTCTTTTCAGTTTCAAAAAATCCATTATGTTTTGTATAAAACTCAGCCTGTTGTTTATAAATTGGATGATTTTCTTTTCTAGGGTCTATCCCAACATAGTGTTTGCCCTTTTCACTGGCAAAAAACCCACACATCCTATCTCCCCAACCTGCCGATATGTCTAATACATTTTCACATTCTAAATAATCATATAAAGCTTTCGCAACATTAGGTTTAAATTGAGAACATATATACTTTCTCAAACTTAAACATACTCTCAAAGCTGCTTTATCTATTTTATCAAATTTAAGAGTATATAATCCACCCATTAAAGTTGTCATGAATTCTTTACTTTCCCAAGTTCTTTTAGGACCTGGAGAAACTGTCCCATCAACACTCCAACGATTTGCTTGTTGAAAAAAATTAGATGCTTCATTTCCAGTATTTAATCTTCTAACATATTGTTGTTTACCTCTAAATGATAGAGGATAATTACTTTCTGATGCTTTTCTTGGAAACCATTCACCTTCGGTAAATAATTCATGCCATCTCGTTCCTTTTAATTTAAGATATTCTTTTCTGGCTTCATCCTCGGTTATTTCAGCATATGGTAAAGAATATTCCATACAAACATCAGATAGTGAATCTTTTACATCTTCCCTATTAAATGTTTCTTTTATATATGACCACTCACTCTCATTTATATGAAGGTATGGTGTCATATTTTTAAATTTATCAAAATATTCTAAATACATACTGTCTCAATATTTTTATCAGCAACCAATCTTAATCTAAAAACTATTCCAGGAATAACTCCATCTTTTTTACTTGTCCAAAATATATCAGAATCTTTTACAAATCCATTTCTATAATAGAAATTAACTGCTTTATCATTATACTTCCTAACCGTCAAAAACAAATTTTCTGCATGTTGTGATTTACAATATTGTATAAAATCATTTAAAACTATTTTAGCGTTTCCATTGTGTTGGTCTATATTCGCAATTTGATGCAATATATAATCTCCTTTCTTTTTATAAGTAGTAGCGTTTCTACTCATTTTACCATTACTACCATATCTACCAAAGGTAACCACAACACCATCTTGTAGTATTAATCCACCTTTTTCAATATATTTTTCCAGCTTAAAACTTTGTTTATACAAGTGTGGAAATATTTCTGGATACAAATCAATAATTGTAGAGGCTTGATTTAATGCCTCTATCATTTCAGTTGTACCTTTTTCTGCTTTTATAAAATTAAGCATATTCAAAAAATTTATTTAAGTTTAATTTGTCTTTATACAAATATAAGGAATTTAATTGAGATTTCAAAATATCTTTTCTAGCTTCCATCATATCACCAGTTCTTGCACCTTTTGCAAAAAATACTTTTGGTCTATATAATAATTCATCGGAAATCTCACCTTTGAATGCTGCTCTTAATAATGGTTTCATATGACCATTTTCTTTCTGATATAAAGGTGGAATGTTTAAAGTATATTCTACAAATGGTCTCCAACTATATGGTGTACGAACCTCAACAGTCCCACCCCACATGATAGATTGATTTGTAGTTAAGAAATTTGTTTTATGAACATCTTCTACTAATTTTCTTCTAGCTTTATCATAATCTTCCGGTCTCCAATGGAACGCTTGAATATGTCCGTAACTTCCCCAAATTTCATCGGATAAATCACCGCTAAATACAACTTTGAATCCTAATTCATTTATTTTTTTACCCAATGCAATTTGAGCTATAGCAGAACCTACATTTTGCCAACGAGATTGTTCAATAACATAAAGAGTTTCATCAATCGAATCTAATACATCTTGTTCGGTTAGTATAATTTCATGCAATTTTACACCGAATTCTTTTGCAGCAATTCTGGCGTATTTAATGTCGTCGTTCTTTGTATCACCATCTCCCATTGAAACCACAAATGCTTCAATATTAGGGTTTATTTTTGAAAGTATATAAGTTGTTATCACCGAATCAATACCCCCACTTAAAATGGTGCAAATTGGGACATCAGATATCATTTTAACTTTAACCGCTTCCTCTAATAATTTTCTTATATTCTTAACAATAGTGTCTCTATCATCATTTATAATTTCATTTGGAAGTTTATAATAAGTTTTAATTGAATGTTCTAATGTTTTATAATTGTATTCTATATAAGTTCCAGGATAAACTGCTTTAACTTGTTTTTCATACAATTCCGATATTGGTAATCCTTTCTTTTCCGAACAAAACACCAATTTACCAGTATTATCAATTGCATACCATAATGGTAATTCTCCAACATAATCTCTAACAACAAATACTTTATTAATCTTACTATCAACTATACAAAATGAAAACATACCATCCAATAGTTCAAATGATTTAGTTCCCAATTCACAATACGCATTTAATATAATTTCCGTATCTGATTTTGTTATAAATTTTGTTTTTAGTGATTTTTTTAATTCAGTTGTTTCGGTACTATCCCAAAGTTCACCATTATAAACAATACAAACGGTTTTATCTTCGTTCCACATTGGTTGATTTGCAGCCGAAGATAAGTCCTGTATTGATAATCTATTATGTCCAACAAAGACACTATCTATTTCATCTACAATAGAAGCATCTCTACCTCTATGAATTATTTTATTTAATTGGGTATGGGTTTGCTCAAAAGAAGTAAACCAATTACCACCTATTATTCCACACATATAACTAATTTACGAAAAATAATTGGATTTACCAACTATTTAATTGCTTCATTTATCGCATTTACATACGCTATTTTAGATGAAAGACCACTAAATCTTTGTAACTCAATTCCATTTTTTTCAATTATCACAGTCGGTACTGAACGAACTCCGTATTGTTCCGTTACTTCACTATACTCATCAATATCGTATTCTTCAAATTTTACATTTGAAAAATTACCTTTAATTTCATTCATTACCGGTGCTAATGCTCTACAAGGACCACACCATACTGCGCTAAACTTTTTGACTGTTACCATTTTCTTTTTGTTTTATATTTTTATTTTCTTTTATATGTTTTGGTTCATAAGGACAATGACGGCACTTATTACCACAACAATAACCTCTTGCCATATGATACTCTGGTGTAAATACCACTTTACCATTTTCCAAATAGTATAATGTTTCATCTTTATTATTTAACTTCACACGCACCTCCAGCACAAGCTACTTCTCCTGATAAATCGGTGTTATCTTCAAGTTCAATAACTTTACTTAAGTCAACATCATTTAATGTTTTCATTAGTTCATCATACTTTTCTTTTGTACAATCTTCAAATGGTGCTTGAATGTAAGTTCCACCGTCGTAAGGTAATACCGAAAGTCCGTTGTAATATTCTTTATTTTCCCACATCCACGCGCCAACTGCATCCCATTCATGTTCTCTAATAGAAATAGTTGCAGATACATTATGAGAGTTATTTCCAGTTCTATGACCTGGTTTAATCCATTCACCATGTACTCTTTTAACTCTTTCCAATAATTGGATAGGTGATTCGGTTCTAAAAATTGCGTTATCTGGTGCTTTTTGTGGAATACCAATTACTGCCGTATCATGTGGTCTAAAATATTCATCTTCTACTAATTCTGGATGATTTAATAATAAGTGAGAATATATTGATTCATTTTTACCAACTCTAACTCTTCTAATATAAAAATCATTATGCCAAGCGTGAATACCACTACTAGTCCCCAATGTTAAAGATGTAGTTCCAGCTGGTTTAACTGTCGTAGTTCTTGCGGAATGGTTAATTCCCATTATATCCGCTAATCTTTTATTTTCTTCTTTAACTACCTTTGCTGCATCTTTCATATTTAATTTCAATACTGCGCCGCTTCCGATGCCTGTCATAGATACACCAATAAGTGCATCCTTTTCAGTTGTTCTTTGCCAGATTGGACGAAGGTAATGGAAATCGGTATAACCTGCTTGTAATGTTCCGATGAATGATGCTGCTTTAACTCTTGCATTCAAATCATCCTGGTCAACTACATCACTTACATTCACTTCACATAAGTTACAAAATTGGAAAGGTCTTAATGCAATCTCACAACAAGGATTAGTTCCCCAATCTTTATCATTTGATAAATAGATACCAGGTTCACCTGCACCACTTGCTTCAATTCGTTTCCAAAGGTCTAAAAAATATGTTTTTGTAATTTTATGTCTCATCAAAACTGCTGAATTATTTGCTCTACCTCTTTGTGGATTTGTTTCCCACCATGCACCACTCTTACAACTAATCATTTGTTCGTCATTTGCAGAGAACAATGAAATTAATGCAGCTCTACGGATACCACCTGCTAATACTGCATCTGCAATATGACAAATGATATCATGCACTTCAATCGGTTTTAATTTATCACCGTCTTTGTGTGAATCAAATATACCTTCAATCTTAATCAAGCATTCTTTTAATGGTTGAGGTCCTGGTGCTTTACCACCTGATGTAATCAATCTTGCACCCTTTGCTCTAATATCTCTAAAATCAAATTGAGGTTTGCTCCCGCCAAAGAAATACGCTTTAATCAATACCGAAACTGCATCAGCCCATCCTTCGATAGAATCTCCAATAAGGAATCTTCTTGTTTTATCTGGATTTGGTTTTCTAATTTCAGGAAGTGCATCAACGTGATGTTTTTGTACTGAATAACCAACACCTGTTCCGCCTAAAAGTAAGAACATGATTTCAGAGAATACTCTCCAATCATCGGCAGGTGCAAATGCACAATTGTAAATTCTATTTGGACTAATTTCAATTGGTTTACCTGCAAACTGCATTGAACGCATTGATGGTAATACCTTTTTATCATATACAAATTTATAATTCTCTCTAATTTCTTCTTCTAATTGTGGGTACTTTTTAATATGCATATCCATATTACGGGTAACCAACTCTTCCCATGTTTCTCTTCTTTTTAATTCCGGCCTGAATTTCGCGTACTTCATATAGACCGTAATGTCAGATAAAATTCTTTGTGAAATGTCCATTGTTTTGTGTAAATTTTTAATTTTTGTGAATAAATATTTTCCCTAAAAAAGTGGGAAATGTAAAGATATATATGGAGTCTACCCCCATTATGCTTCAATTTCTTTAGTTAATTTTAGGTTTTTTTTAAAAATATTTATTAACACTTTTTTTATTTTTTTAATACTTATCCCATATTCTCTACATACTTCTTATGTAGTAATTTTTTCTCTAATCCTTCTCCATTTTTACTATCTCTAGTTGATGCCATACCATCTATTGATGTCGCTGCAAACACATCCATTGTACCTGTAAATGTATCAATTTTTGCAGGGAATGTTAAACCATCAGGACCAAATCTATTTTTAACGATGTGAATACGGCCTGTGTTTGATAATTTATCTTTAGTCTTTCTACTCACACTCATAATGAAATCTGCAGTTTGTACTTTCTTATATGAATCACCTACCGAATCCGCTCCAATAACTTCGTGGTCTATTGCTGCTCTATTCGTTTGTGTTGCTGTCCAAACCGGGATAAGTGTTTCACCACTCAAACCTCTTAACTCCTCATATATCCCACCTAATTCAGCATAAAGACCATCCCTGTTGCCATTTCCACTCTTTAATAAATCCGCGTAATCAATAATGATAAGTTTTGGTTTAAATCCGGTTTGTTTTATCTTTTCAATATGAGCTGCAATTGTTTTAGCAGATGCAAATTGTGGTGGATAATACTTAATACGAACTCTACCTGGAACTTGCTTTACCTTTCTGATAATCTCATCCTTTCTATCTTTTTGGTCAGTTGTTGGGATACCTGTTAAGATTGTAATGTATCTTTGTCCTACATAACTTTCTGATAATTCCAATGTATAATGTAATACATCAATACCTCTTTCCAATGCAGAACAAGCTATTTTAGATAAGAACCAACTTTTACCGATACCCGATGGAGCCATTACTACTCCCAATTCACCGGGGCCTAAACCGCCATCCATTAATTCATCAATTACTTTCCATCCAGTAGGACAAGAATCTCTTTTAACATTTTCTAATATAGTTTCAAAATTTTCAATAAAATCCAAACCTAAATCAGATTCAACACCCACTTTGGATGCCTTCATCATTGTATCTATAATTTGTTCGTATTGTCCGTTTTTAAGTAAGTCTACCGATTTGAATAATGCTTCTTTAACCTTTTGGTTTTTACAAAATGTTAAATACTCCTTTTTTACATACGGCATATCTTCTGCACCAACCTGTAAATAAACATTCTTTAATTGTTCTACTACCGTCTGTTTTAATCCCTTATCCTCTATTCCCCCAACTTTAATTTTAAACACTTCCATTGTAGGAACTGCTCTATACTCATCAAAGTAATGTTGGACTTCACCTATAATCCATTGGTTTGCTTGAGATTCAAAAAATGCAGGTTTTGTAATTTCACCGACTTGTTCTAAAAATTTAACATCCGTGATAAGTGCAGCTACAACTTTAGATTGATAACTCTGGCCATATTTGACGAGTGTATCTACTTCTTGCATTACTTATCTTTTTTCTTTTTGCTTAATTGTTTTTCTGCGATTGTTTTTTCTTGTACTTCTACAACTATTTCTACTTCTTTTTTAGCAGGCCTTCTATCTGCTTTCCACTCACTTTTTGGAATAAACTTCCATTCACTTGTTGCGTTGTAAGCTTCTTTATCACTTACTCTAATAATGTTTCCTGTTTTTGTACTTTTAAGACACTTCATTGTTGACCTCCATGTTTTTATGTTATCTAATAACCATTAATAATTCTGATTCTCTTAATAGAAGGTATTTATTACCACCTACTTTAATTTCTACTCCCTGATGATATGGTGGAAGAATTACCTCATCACCTACTTTTACACTCATTGGAATTGCTACACCAGCTTGTGTGAATAATCCATCACCAACTGCTTCTACTTTTGCTCTTTTTACATCTTCTGATTTTGCACTATCCGGAATAATAATTCCATATGCAGTTGTTGAAGCTTCTGCTTCGATTTCCGTTAGAAGAACTCTATCTCCTAGTGGTTTTGCTAACTTGTCTGCCACGCTTTCTGTTACTTTTGCCATAACTTTTTTAAAATTTATTTATATGTGAAAATGTTGATTGTAACCAATCATTTATATCTTTAAACCCATCTAAAACTCCATTTTTTAAACTCGTTTTTAAGAAACTTTGTTTATCAAACTTTGCAGTTGGTTCGTTATATCTATCCATAATTTTCATTCGAAGATTACCACTAAATGTTGGTTCTGCTAACTGCATCAATTTACGATTTCTTTCGCAAATTTCCAAATTATTTAAGAATAATTCATGTGCTTTTGATTTTTTAGGTAATGTATTTACATAATTAACCATATCGGTAGTATCAACTAATTGGTGTTCTACTAACATTGGAAATGCTTTTATAATTGATTTAATACCTAACCCGTTAATACCTGCAACATTGTCGGATTTATCTCCGTCAATCATTCTGAAATTTATAAAATTATGTGGATGAATACCAAATTCCTCAACTACTTCTGGAATATTATATATTTTCTTCTTTGATGGTGAATATACACTTACATCTTTATTTACTAATTGAAGAAAATCCTTATCAGAGCTCATTATTACAACCTTTTCGTTTTCTTGTCGTAGGGTTGTAGCAATATAAGCCATAACATCGTCTGCTTCAATTCCATCATAAATCATAATGGAAACGGGTAATGATGAAAGTAGTTCACCCAATGCAGACATTTGTCTTTTCATTGAGGCACTCTCTTCTTCTGGATTCATTTCAATAGTTGCAGCTCGATTCAATCTCATTTTGATTTTGTTCTTACCTCTCTCCGATTTGTAACCAGAATATATGTCTTGTCTGCTTTTGTTTCCACCCTTACCATCGAATACTATTACAACTCGTGTTGGGTTAATTGTACGGATTGCAAAGCCGATACTTTTTAAAGTACCGACTATGCCTCCAATATGGTCACCATTATCGTTAAGATTTGGTGCTGTTGACCAAGAACGAATGAAGGTATTAAGACCATCAATAACTAAAGTTTTTGAATTTCTTTGCAAATCTCCAAATCCTTTATGTTCTTCATCTATTTGTTTTAGTATATCTAAATACTTCTTATTAATCTGACTCATTTGCTTCGTCCGTTGTTACTTCAACTTCATCCGAATTGGAATTGTTCTTGTATAATAATATTGTTGCCTCACAAATCCTTACATAGATTTGGTCTTTTAGTTCTTGATTTTCAAGCATCTTTGGAAAATCCTTTGATTGAAACTTCATAACTTCGCCACTATCAATGTCGATGTATTCATACCAAGCTCCTGCTTGCTTTACAATTTTGGCGTCTTTCATTACTGCTAACCATCCACCATAATTGTCAATACCTCTATCAAAGAAAATGTCAAAGTCTGCATGTCGTAATGGTGGGCCCATTCGGTTTTTAATAACCTGACAACGAACTTTGATACCTACGATTCTATCACCGGCTTTAAGTTGGCCCATATTCTTTAATCTCAATCTAACCGAAGCATGAAATGCAAGTGCTTTACCACCGGATGTTGTCCAAGGGTCACCGAACATTGCGTTCATTTTCTGTCTTAATTGATTTGTGAATACTAATGCAATTGATTGACGACCAATCATATTGGTAATCTTTCTCATTGCTTTTGAAATGATAATTGCCTTATCAGTTGCGTAACCATCTTTATCGTAATCGGCTTCCATCTCTTTCTTTGAAGATGCTGCTGCTACTGAATCGACTACAATTGTAACTAATCTATCTTTGTCTCCTGTTCTAACCTTTTCAATAATTGTTTCACATGCTTCAAAAATACCTTCGACGGTGTCAACTGAAACATATAATAGTTTTGAAATATCTACTCCGATTGCTTCTAAATATTCTCTACTTACCGCAGTTTCGGTATCAATCAATACGGCTACTCCACCTTTACGTTGTGTTTCCGCAAGAATATGAGCGGAGAGCAGAGATTTTCCACTCTGCTCTAAACCCGTAATCTCACATATACGTCCAACCGGGAAGCCACCATAAGGTCTATTAGAGATTGCAACATCCAACATAGCATTACCAGTTGAAATCCAATCTTTAACATTGGTAGGAGCATCACCACCTTCATCAGTTAGAAAGTAGGCAATCTTACCATCCTTATTTTGTTTGTTTAATGAATCAGCAAGAATACTTGCTAAATCCTCTTCTCTTTTGGCCATTGTAACCTAATTATTAATTGTTAAATAAATCATCAAATGCTGATGCTACATCATCCTTTGCTTTTGGAGCTTCATCCTTTTCCCAAGGTAAGTCACCAATTTCCTGAGTACCACCTAAATCAGTTGATACCGATGATTGCTTTTGTGCAACTGGTTGTGCTTTTGGTTTCGGTGCTTCTAATTCTTCAACAATATCATCGCTTCCAATTGCTGCTGATGGGTTTAACCAATTTTCTAAAACTGACTTTAATTCTGCGTAAGATAACTCCTGATATAATTCAGTAATTTCTTTTTGACCATCTAACAATTGTTGGATAGCTTCTGGAGAATCTGCTAATTTAGATGTTGCAGGTTTAACTCTGATTGTTGTTGTTGGATAAGATGCGTTAGACTCTTCTGCTGACATTACTTCCAATACGATATCTCTACCTGTGTTTGGGTCTGTAATATCTCCGTAATCAGGGTCTGCAATATATCCTAAAATATCTTGATAAACTGTCTTACCGAATCCCCAGAATTTTACTCCTTCCGATTCTTTACCTCTTACTATAACTGGTACAAAAGTTCTTAACTTTGGTTCCATTTTCTTACCTGCTTTCCAATCATCGGTATCACCTGTTCTTTTAAGTTTTTCTGCAAACTCAACGATAGGGTCAGGTCTACCAAATGACATAGGACTCAAATAAGTTTTGTTGTTAATGTTGTAGTGAAAGTAAAGTTCAATGAAAGGAATGTCTTTGTTGAACTTGTAAGGAACGATTCTCACTTGAGATTTTCCGTTAGCCGGTTTGTAGATTGAATCCGACTTTTTAGTGTTGTTTTGTAAAGAGCTAAATCTCTTTAATGCCAATGAAATGTCCATTGTTTTTTTGTTTTTAAGGTTTAAAATTTGTTTTTAAAGTTGAGGTTTATATCGCGATATTCCTATATCTAAATATAACTTTTTCATCTTTTATTACTATAAATATACAACTATTTTTCCACTTTTCCAAATTTATTTTTGGAGGTTTTCTACCTTGCGATTTAGATAAAATATAGCTTTTTTTAAGTCTTCCAGTTCTTTTTTGGGGTCTTTTTTACCTGCTCTTGCCACATATTTAACGACATTGAACAAATATGCATCTTTATCCAATCCCCATGCTTCGCATACTTTAATTACTTCGTATGGATTGTCTACTCCCCCATAATGTTGAGGGCCGTTAACCATTTCTGCTGCCATTATATTAAATCTTTTATACTACTATTTAAATTTGAAGGTCCTTCAATTCTTTGTAAAATTACAATTGAGCCAACATTTCCTCTAATATTACTATATGAATAAAATCTATATTCATCATGATTTTTTAAAAATTCAAAAACTGCTAATTGCATATCTTTTAACATATAAAAATCATCAACCATTATAAATTTTGGTTTCATTTGAGCGGTGATTTTCATTTCATTATAAAGGTACTCAAATGTATGTGTACTATCTAGCCAAATTAAATCCCATTCAATATTAGCCTGTTTACATTCGTTCAAATGTTCTAAACTATGTATATTTCTATAAATAACTTTATTATCATCATAATAATCATTTATAAATCCAACACATCTTGCAGAGTGGTTATCTTGATGGTTATCACAAGTGTATAATCTAAAATCATCTAAACTTTCATAACAAGTATAACTAAATGAACCATAGTTTGTTCCTGTTTCTAAAATGTTATATGGTTTAACTTCCATCAAAAATTCTCTAATAAAAACATTACCTCTTTTTGAATTTTCTAAATCACCTTCGGTATATCCATCTATACTACCAGCGTTACCACCCCATCCCATCCTATTATTAAGTGATTCGTTTATTAAAAAATCATAAACAGGTCCTTGAAATATATTTTTCATATTATTTATTTTTTCCATATTTGATACCATTTTTTCTTTTTAACATCTGGTTTAGCAAATGGTTGGGTATTATCCCATACATTCACTATGCCACCATATCTAACCATCATCATTTGACAAAATAGCTGATGATATTCGGGTGGTATTTTATCAAAGTCAGCTTTAATTGATATATCCAAATTTACACTTTTGCCATCTTCAACCAATAATTTTAGTTGGTCTCTCATTTCAATAATCGTACTAGATTTCATTGTTAGATAACTTGTATCCCCAATGTAATATTCTCCTTCTTTTTGTTTTGGTGCCATAACTTATTTTTTATTATTCCAATACATTTCTCTAACTTTTGCTCCTAATTCGGAATCATTAGGTGTATCTAATATTGTTCTACCTTCTATTGTTATTAAATTTCTATTTTCTCCTATATAACATTCTCTACATAATTGACCAGCTCCCTCTACATACCCATATCTAAAATCAATATGAGTAGTTTTTAATGTAGTAGTTTCTCCACCACACATAACACAGGTTTCATAAAGGTTATTTGTTTTTTCTTTTCCTACTGATGTAACTAATCCATTTTCATCAATTGTAAGTGGTACATGGTGCTCTCCCATAATTTATTCTTTTATTGTTTCTAATTTATTTTTTAATTTTAAGACTAATGCGCAAGTTTCATACTCTTCAAAATCAATTAGTGTTTGTAGATTTTCGTCTAATAAATCGGTAAATTCTCTACTATCAATAGATAATGTAATAACAAGTATCTCTTTAATTATTACTTGTGCAAAATCAACTCTTTTCTTTTTGTATTTAATACCATAATCAATACCTTGAATTATAGCTTTAGATATTTGCATCCTATGTGATTGGAATACATCATTCGGTTCTTCCGCAAATATTTGTATTGGTTCAAATTTTCTTTTTCTTCCCATAAATCAAATATAGGAAAAATAATTTAATTCTCCAAATTTTGAGTATTAAAAGATTTTAATACTTTTGTTGGAATTTTTTTGTAGCCGGTATTGGATGTAGTTAGAATACAATTTCTAAATTCTTCCCAATCAATCATATAAGAATTATCCAACATACCACCTGTTTTTGACTTAACTACTTCATTTAAAGCGTTAATAGTGTATATTGAATTAGATTGTTTCTTTCTATGTACTAAAATAGTTTTCCATTCGGAAGGGATTGCATTAGAACCCTTTTCAACATTAAAAGTAATAAATGCTTCTTCAGGTCTTATTTTACTTTCTAAAATAAAAACATTTGGATTGGTCAGAGTATAGTTTGTTAATATAAAATTAACTGATTTATCTAACTCATCCTTTGTCGTAAATAGGCAAAGTAGTTGTGTGTTCATTATGCTTCATCATCGTTTGTATCATCGCTAGATGATTGTTTTCTTTTTTCTCCTGCAGCTTTTCTTTGTGCTAATTGGTCCGCCTTTCTAGAGTTTGCTCCGGATGTATCACCATTCTTTTTATTAGCTTCTGCACATTGTCTTACAAATTCATCATTACATAAAATTTCAAACCCAACAGTCCCTTCAAATCCTTTACCTTTTTGTCTAGCATCAACATATCCAACGGGGATTTGTTTTTTACCACCCGCACTAAATACTAATAATGCATCTCCATTTGAATCTTCAACAACTGTCAAACCTTTATTCAATTCATCATAACTATTAACACCAAATACGGTCTGTAATGTTTTTGTAGTAACATGTACACCATCTATTAACATAAATTCCGTTCCATCCATACAAACTTTTAATGGAAATGCTTCTGCTAATTTTTGCATTACACCTCCTAATAATTCTGGACTATTTGGAATTGCTTTAATTAAAGCATTTCCGGCTTCTTTTGCTATACTATAATGTTGTTCTAATTGTTTATCAACATCATATCCAGCAGCCTTTGCAACTTCTGCAGCTGCAACACATGCCTTACTTACATATTTAGTTCCTGCTTTTTTAGGATTTAATTTTGTTAACCCAGCTGCTACACATTCTTGTGTAACTTCACCATTTGCTTTACCACATTGTTTTACAATTTGATGAGCAGCGGTTGCGAATTTTCTATCAGCTGATGTTTTATACAAACTATTAACTGCGTTTTCTAATTCTTTTGGTTTTAAATCTACCGATGCATAATATCCTAATTTAAGTGCGGATTTAGTTTGTTTATCGTTAAACTCTCTAATAGCAGTTACGGCTCGTTTAACATCATCTGGTGCTTTATTAAATGCTTTATCTCTAATAGCTTTAGATTCTTCCGAAACCATTTGAGCACCTTGCTGCCAGGTTTTAGCTCCAGTTAATTTTAATATAGTATCTCTAGCCGCTAATCTTTCTTCTTTATTTTTATTACCATCCTGTGCTTTACTCCATAATGATTCCAATGCTCTTGTTCTACCTCTCTCACTATCAGTTACATAGTTTAATATAAAATTTTCAACTTCATTTACAGAACCATTAAAGAACATAATATTTTCATCTTTCTTCAATGAACATCTTTGAGCTTGGGCAGGACCGGCAGGTTTACCATTTTTCAAAGGTTGTACTCTTAAAAGAACATCCGTTGAAAATCCTTTTTGTGCATATGGTAATCCCAATGCTTCAATATCTTCTCTCTTATCCCAAGCAGCTCCCTGAAATTGCCATCCACCTTTACCATATTTTTCATCCATAGCCGCATCAAACGATTCACCATGTGATAGGGATGCATCCACCCAACTATCAGTTGCAATTGCAGTATCGGCTGCCAATGCTTTTTTCAAAGCTTTAGGGTCTTTTGATAATTTATTAAATGCCGCGGCACCCATACTTTGTTTTAACAAATCTAATTTAGTTTCTTGAATTTGTTGTTTTATTACATTTGCTAACGCGAATCTTTGACGAGGGTCTCTTAATGACATGAAAGCCATTGCCATAACTTCACCAAATTGTGATTGAATTTGTCCTGCACCACCTTGTTTAATTAACTCTGTTACAGGTGGTTGTTTACCATCTACTTCGGTATTGATACATCTTTCCAAAAACTTAATGTATTCTTCTGGAAAACCCGCATTTGTTAAATCGTTATGTAATGATTTATCAAATATAAATGGCTCGGTTCTTACTCTGGTAGAATGCCCCTCCCCATTTGAACCTCTTTTTGAATAATATTCTTTATCGGAATAACCTTCGGCCATATCTTTTTTAGGATATTTTGGATTAGGATTTCCCATATCTGCACTATCACCACTATTTTGTTTTACATATTCTTGCTCAACTTGTCTTAATACTTTATCATCTAATTTTCCCAAAACTTGAGGAGCTCTTTTTTCAGGCTGTGTAGGTTCTCCACTTCTTTTTTGTGCTCTGCCATCATCTTTTGGTTGATTGTCGTTTCCTGGGAATACTTTAGCTCCACCACCGGTTACACCAAATGCGTTTGGTCCTTGTTGTTTAGGTTTATCTGCTGGTTCTTCTGACGAAAGAGTACCACTAGCTTTTGCAGCCGATAGTTCTTTATCCGTTGGAATATCATGAACTGCAGTATCTACTTTACCAACCGCATATATTGCTCCACTTTGTTTATTTTTTACCCAAGTTTTACCAGTTGGTGGTGCAACTCTTTCTTCTTTTAAGAATGAATAATATACTCTTGCTTTCTGTGCTATTTCATTTGCATCGGAAATACCATTTTCTCTTAAAATTTGTTTTAATGTTGTAACTTGTTCCTCATTTGTTAAATCAATAATACCAGTTTTAACTCGGTATTCTAATTCTTTTAGGATTTCTTGAAAATTTATTGACATCTTTTATCTTTTATTAAAATGAATCACTTACTAATGTATAATCTTTATTTGTTAGAGATTTTTTTGCTTGCTTTAACAAATCATCAACCATCTTATCTCTCTTCTTTGCATCTTCTGGAGAAATACTACCATCCTTATCGTGCTGTTTTTTAATTTGTTGTAACTTACGAACGGCATCTTTGTCATCCATATAGATTGCCAATTCAACTGCCGCAGAAGAATGGTCATTATTATCGGTCATTCTACTTACTTTTTTATTAAAAGCTTCGGCTGGGTTATAATATTCTTTTAAAGGAATAAGGTCTACTAATCTCATACTAACATAATTATATGATATAAATATAAATTTTTAACTTATAACCTTTAAATTGTTATAATTCTCTCCTTCTTCTATTCGTACCGGAAATCCACCCAACTCCATAATGTCGTTTACGGATTTTAAAATCTCATCTCTTTCAATTGGGTGTGTATCAATAAGAAACGCATCATAGGTATACAAAATCATTTTACTCATCTTACTACTCAATACTTCCAATACCTCTCTAATTTTGATGTAATTCACTTCAGTCTCTATTGCTTGTAATAAGTAAGAGAATACTTTTTGTTCGGTTGGAGATTCAATTCTATCAAAGTTAATTTTTCGTTTGTATAAGGGAGTTTCCAAATACCCATTTATAACGAATCTATTATATTGAGATGTTATATATTCCTCAACCTTTTTAAAAAATGGAATCTCTCTCGCCATTTCATCCAAACCACCATATAGATAACGGAATGTCAATAGTTTCGCTTCTTCCGTTGGTAATCCATAATATTGAGCAAGGTGTTGGTGTGCCGAAATATCCGTTGGAAATTTATAGCCAACTAATCCTCCAATTAAACGAACGTGGTATGACTCAAAATCAAATTGTAATAAAGTACCATTTGGATGTCTACTAACAAAACATTCTCTACTACCATCCGATTTGTTAAGAGCAGAGTAGTTCACATTAAGATGTCTGTTAGATGGTCTACCTGTTATTGTATATGGGTTGTATTGTGTGTAAACAATATCATTTTTTTTGATGTATTTCTCGTCAAAGCTAAAACTATCAATAAATTTTTCTCTATCGACTTTTACCCCAGCCCCTTCTAGTTTTCCCAAAGTATTGATTGCGTTTGTATATTTACGATACGATTCATCCGTATTACTGATGTTTGGGATTGTCTTTAAGATTTCATACCACTTCATTAAAGGTACACAATCATTCAACTCTTTAAAGTCGTTTCTATACCCTCTATAAACCCCAGCAACGAACTCATTAAAGATAAATGGTTTACCATACTCTTCAAAATGTGCCCACTCATAATCCAATCCTATTGTGTTTAAATACCTATTACCTAAAACTAATGTATTTGAATGAATTATTTTCGATATATCAAATTCATTTAATTTTTTAGCATCTATATGATTTAAATTTATTATACCATCATCACCATTTACATGCCTAAAATATATAAAGGACAAACGAGTACCAAACGGATGTGCTCTATGTGAGCTCCATACTGGAATAATAAGGTCAATATTTACATTACCCCCTAAAAAAGAAAATAGGGTATGTTTATCTTCTATTAGATTCATACCCTACAATATACTAAAAATATCTGAATTTACAAAATTATTCTTTCCAATGTTTGTCTCTAATTTCATATACATCTATTGGTTGTCTTTTCATATGTTCTCCTTGTCGAAGATATCCACCCTTTAACATATACCCACTTAATATAGAACGTCTAAATGCGTTTCCATTATTTGTATCCGAACCATGTACTAAATGTGAATGTATTAAAAATGCTTGGCCCTTTTTAAGTGTTGCATAAATTTTTGGAAAATTATGCCCTTCTGGCATTTTACTAGCTTTGCCTCTTTCATTTTTCCAATGACCAGGATTTGAATTAACTCTATTTTCATCAACTTCAATATCTAACAAAGGTAAATAATGAGAACCCTCAAACGCCCATAGGCCTCCATTACTTTCATCCGATTCGTCTAACGATATAGAAATATTTGCTATCTTATTCCAACCCGCCTGCGAATAAAATCCATCTTGGTGAGCATCTCTACCTAATTCTCCAGGTGGTTTGAAATATGCCCAAGTTTGTACCCCTTGTATTTCGGAATCCAAAAGTAATTCCATACATTCAATTGCTTTTGGATGTGCCAATATTTTTTCTACTAATTCCGATTCTTTATGAGGATGCATGTAAGGTTCATACTCTCCCCAAGTTTCTTCCGATTGGTTTCTATTAATTCTTAATTTATCCAATTCAGCAATAACATTATCCACTTCAGATTCGGTTAAAATATCAACAATCACGTAACCTTTGTATTTCCAGTCATGCAGCAGTTGTTCTTTTTCTATTTGTGTAAGATGTTTCATATAATTAAATATACAACTTATTTTCAAATTTACAAAAATAAAATATGATTTTTATCAACCTTTATGAAATTGTAAAATGTTTGGTAAATAAAGTCCTATGTTTTTTAATTTAGCAGATGCTATGTTTATGGAAGCCGTGTTTGAATTATATACTCCTATATCTTCTATACTTCCATCATTCTTGTAAACAACTTCTTTTGGTCCTTCAATTCTCCAAAATAATTCAACACCTTTCCAATAAGGATTATGTAAATATGTTTCGTATGTATCTTTTTTTACTTCAAATATATGACCATGATCGTCATTTGATTTTTGAACAAAATATCTTTTGATAATACCATTAGTATAATCAATTTCATTTGGAGTTGGTACAATTGTTTCGGGTATTACAATTGTATGTATTATTTTTTCTTTTATTAAATCATTATATGCCATAAAAATTATTTTATATCCAATACTCTCCATCTAGCATCTAGAGTAGTATACCAACCATCTGGATTAATTGCATGTTTCACATTTTCAATTTGAAATGCACCAATTATATTATGTATTTCAGGAACACCATCACATAAAAAAAACTCACCACAACTTATACCACTTATACCATCTATAACTAAACTAATTTCTATTGGAGTTAATAAACTTTTATTTTTTTCATAAAAGGCTTTACTAACAATATTACCTATAAATTTTTCATCAGTAAAAATTAAAACTTTTTCAGTTCCACCAAGCTTAAATTTTTTAGAGTTGGCATTTATAGTTAATGAAACATCCTGTGGAGCTTGGCTGTTTGTCCCTTTTTGTAATCCTTTTGCAGCATCTTGTGCCGCTTTTTTCATAGTTTTTTCAACCGCTTTTACATCAACATAATTTAAACTATAAAATCCGTCTGCATTTTGAGTTGTATAAAAATCAACACTCTCATATGCATTTTTTGGAATACCTAATAAAGAATCGTCTACCGAGCCTGATTGTGCGCTTTTAACTTGTGCTATATGTGCATATGCATTAAATAATGTTCTACCTGCAATTGCATCACTCATATTAAATTCATATGTAAATTCCTTAACAATTGATTGGACAGTTGTAGGTTTAAATCTATATGGGCCGTCTTTATCAGTTTTTATAGCCTGTGATAGTATATTTGTTCCTTGTTTTAATTTACCATCTACAATAAATGATTCCGATTTTCCACCTTCTAATGAACCTATGATAAGCTTCATCATACCAAATGAATTATCGTTTACCATAGCCAATATTGATTCTAAAAAATCTATATTTGTATATGCTCTTTGCCAAATTTCTTTTACTTTTTCATATGATAAAAATACATTTAATGCGTTTCCTAAAATAACATTATCATTTTTTTCATATACTTTTATAAATTTTTCACCAGGGTTTTTTTTATTTGAATCATTATATTTTTCATTTTCAATATATAATTCATCGACTTTTAAATTAAATTGTAATCCATTAATAGTACAATCCGTCTTTTCAATATTACCTTTACTATCTGTTGATAATACAATTGTATTATTTTTTACATTTTTTATAATTTTAGGTAATTGTCCAGGAAATATAATATTTTCATTTGCAGATATCAAATTATTAGAAGAATTTGCCAATATTATTGAACTTTTACCACCACCTTTATTATCGGTATAAAATTGTTGTTTACCTATATCTAAAAATTTGCTATCAACTATTGAAGGTTTTGTTTTAGATATATAGTTTAAAATCTTATCAATTACAAATCCTAATGTAATATATGGTTTTTTTGATAAAGATTCATATGCTTTATTATCGTTTGTAATACCCCAATTAAAAAAATGCTTTTCATCATCTTTTTTTGTAACAATTGTAGATAAATCTGGTAAATTAAAATCAGATTCTATTTGATTTATCCAGGTATCAAACATCATAGGATTAATTGTCGGTCCTTTTGTTTTACTATTAGTTGAAGTTGTAGATTTTGGAATGGCTCTTGAAACCTCATTACCTGCAGTTATTTTAAAACTAACAACATACGTTCCATTATCTTGAATAGAATATGTATAATCTAAAACTTTTCCTGCAATTTGTTCATATGTTCCTCTAGATTCTTCAACTCTTTTGTAATATTTTCTAAGTGATTCAATATCACCAACAGACAAATCTGCAAAATTTGTACAAAATGTATCATATTTTGATTTATCTATAATTACATTTGCTAATGATATATCAGTTTGCGCTCCTATACTTTGCTGATATGTTGAATTGTTACCATATCTTAAATCTACATATTCTTTTCTTATATTTGCGTATAAAGATTGATTATTTCCAAATTCTAATAAAATATTCATTCCAGGTTTCAAATAAAACAATTCAAACATTTCTAGTTGTTTTAATGAAAATAATCTAACATTAATAGTTGCAATTTTTAATGCGTTTCCAACACCATCGGTATCAATTTCTATATTTTCGATTATTGGATTTGGTATTCCTCTATTACTCTCACCACTAACTAATATTTTTTTACCAGTAAAGTCTGTACCAATGTAAGATGGGCCAGTTGTTGCGTATGCATTTTCAGGTGTTTGTACTTCGTTTGTAATTATACACCCCTGATATCCTTTTGATGCATCTGGATTTTTTATAATATCATCAAAAATATCAGCTCTTTCTTTTAGGCTTAATTTTTTATTATCAGTTTGCTGTACTACAAGAGCCGGAGAGGTTAGTATAACCCATGGAGTTTTAAACATAGCACTTTCTACTAGTTTTTCTCTATTTAAAAATATTTCTTTAACCCAACTTTTTAAATCAGATATAAATAATCCCGCCATAACCTATGAATTTATTTTGTCAAAATCACTTAAAATTTTAGATAAGTCTCCAGGTATTCTAATTTGAATTCCAGGAGTCATATTTAAAGATGCTTCATTTAAATTATTAGCAACTGCTATTACCCACCAATACGAAATATCACCATAATATGTTTGAGATAATAAATCTAATCTATCCGATGATTCTGTTATTAAATAAGTGTCAGCATCGGACGGTTTTATTTTTGGGTATATAGTAGATTCCATATACTTTTTTTTAGTATCTTTTTTTTCTAAAACTTTTCTATTTTGATATCTACTTGTCATTTATAAAATATTGATATTAGTTGCCAGTTGCACCATCATTTAATTTCTTTTTTGCTATTGCAGCATCTTCTTCTGCTTTAGCTTTTGCCAGGTTTGCTTTAAAGTCTTGCCAAGTTCTTCCATTAACAAGATTATTTATAAATAATGGATTCTTATTATACGCATCCTTTCCTAACGTATATAAAGTTGTTATAGGAAATACCGCGTTTGTTAATGGATTAGTAGCAACTTTATCTAATGTTGTTAAAGTTGCACTTACTAATTTTCCTAATGATTTTGGATTTTTATTAGATTTTTTACCTGTTGGGGCTTTTGTTACTTTATTGGTGTCAGTAGATGTTTGAGTAGCTACTACCGGTGTTTCTTCTCTTTTGGTTGGTTCTTCTGGAACAAATGTAACAGATGGTCTAGATGGATACTTGTTTTGCATTATAGTACTGGATAGTCCAAAACCCATACCATCTAAATTATAATTATATTTAACTTTACTACCATTTTGTTGTAATTCCGCATGTGGATTTTCTATAACTTTAAAAGTTACCGAAATATCAACATTTGATGGAAATATAGTATTAACTAAAAAATTTCCCCAAAATTTTTTATCCATTCCCTTTGGTGGGGTTGATGAATCTGAAAACTCCATATTAGAATTTGTTGATGGCCAAGTTGCATCATCTGGAATATTTACACTTAAATTTTCTACAAATCCAAATAATTTTTTAGAATAACCATGTATTGTTAATTCTAAAAATTGAGGTCTATAAAATAATTGGTCAGAAGAACCTAAACTGCCAGTTGGTGAGTTTTTATATTTTGCAATTGATATATCTGAAGAAGGGAAACATAATTGTTTTAAATATTCAATTTGTTGTTTTATTCTCCATATTTGACCTTGGTCATGCCAATATAATTTTATATTAAATTGCAAAGTTCTTTCTACTCCATTGTATTTATATGAATTAAATGGTGAACCAATATATTTGTATGTTTCCCAATTGGGTTGAACATCTTCATTTAATCCTGATATTGTACCAGGTACAAACATTGGTTCAAATCCTAATGGATGAAATTTAACCCAAGGAATCAATGATTCTTCTGGAACTATACCTTTTGGAAATACTCCCGCGATTAAATAATCTATCATTCTATCACTATGATGCTTATATTCTTCCGGGTCTCTTTCTTTTAAAGTTTTAATTGCACCATTTGAAGCACGAACACCATTAAACGCCATTGCATCCGCTTTCTTTAAATAATATTCTTTAAATTTAAAAAATGTTTTTGGGCCTTCTTCTCCATTATTCGTTCCCTTTTTACCACCGATTCTTCCATCCAAATTTAAATCAAACGATGCTGGGTGATACGAGGATTCAATGTATGTATCATCAAGTGTTATTTTACTTTTTCTACCCATTGACCTCCCTAGATTTAATCCTGCTTGCAATGCTTCTTGTTTTGCACTTCGTAAATCTCCTTGTATTGCAGACCTTGCAGCTCCTCCTAATATTTCAGCTCCAGGTTTAAAGACCGTTTTAACAAAATATGGTTTATTTTTTTCAATATCTTTTTCGCCTCTGGCCGCATTTTGAGGTTGTAATAGTATATTACTTATTGGTCCAGGTTTATTTTTTTCTGGAAATATAGTATCTGCTATTCTAATTCTTTGTTTTAATATCGAACCAGCTAATGCTAAAGTTTGTTTTAATACTTCGCCACCTATTGTATCTGCTTGAAATTTTTCAGTTAATATTGTTGTTCTATACGGATTTATGATGCCTCTAGTATCCATCATCAGCCTATCCGCCTTATCAAACATATTTTGTATATCTAATGGATTTTTTAATGATTTTTTTAAAACTTTTTCTAAAGATGTATCTTTTGATTCGTATTTACCAACATCTGAATTTAAAGAATCTGTATCCGTAATAGGCAAATAAGTAGTATCGCCGTAGGCTACTACTTTATCTTTTTTTGCTCTATCTAATAATTCTAATAATGATGGCATTTAATTCTTTTGATTTTTATAATAAATATCTCTTTATAGTATTTAAATCTATTTTACAACATACATAGCTCTAGTAGCCCTTACGGAATCTCTAAGTCCATCATTTATAAGTTTAGAATCTAAATAAACCTTATCACCACCACTTGCTTGTTTTGACCATGCTTCTAATAGTGAATATATTTTAATACTCATATTTGAAGTTATTTCCGAATTCACATCCCACACCGCAGTAGCTTTAATAGAACCCGCTACCGGGCCCGTATTTACTGGTGCCGCACCAGTAGATGCACCCGTACTAGTTGCTGCAGTTGTAACACTTGTTAATGCAGTTTTTGTCATATCGGTTATAGATTTACTAGTATCACCAATTATTTTACTATTTGTCGATTTTGACTTATTCATTGCTTCTGTTGCCTGTCTTTCAATGTCATCAATTGAAGAAATTGCTGTTTGTTTAATTTCTTGTTGTACACCAGTTGCAGTAGTTGTTACTGCGGTTTGGAATGGAGTATTAATACTATATAATCCATCTTGTACTGCTTTTTGTAAATCCGCAACATCTGAACCCAATCCACCTTCTATCAATTTTTGAGCATTTGCAGCTGTCCATTCTGCTAATTTTTGATTTGACTCACTTCCTACTCCAATTTGGCCAACATCTTGACGATATGCACCTCTAAGATGTTCAAGTTGTCTAATACTAATTCCAGGTATAGTAGTTCCCGTTGCGTTTGAAAGTGCTTTAATTCCACCGAATGTTGCCAAATTCGCAACATTCATAAAATCCGCACCTACACCGGCTACATAGTTACCAGTAGTTTGATAACCATTACCTCTTAATGCTTTTTTATCATATATGTCATAAGCCGCTTGGCCTAATGAAAATATACCCGCGGCACCGGCCGCATATGCACCGGCTGTTGCTGCGCTCATTCCACCTGCTCCACCGGCTACGGAACTTACTCCTCCTCCTGAAATCATTTTCCAAGCTCCACTTAAAATTTGTGGTAAAAATGATGTTAAACCACCAATTATACCACTTAATAACATTCCAGGAAGTTCCGTTCCCAATGTTCTTAAAAACGCTAAATTAGCTTTAAGTTGTAAATAATCGTTATCAATCATTACATCATTTAATGACTTTTGATTTTGTATTTGTTGTTGTGCTATTTGAGCCTGCGCTTGTATTGATGCCGCATTCATTGCTTTTGTTTCAGCAATGTTATATTCTAAATTTAATTTTTGATTATTTGTTTGTTGAATACTCGCTTTAATGACTGCCTTTGAAGATTTATCTATTCCAGCATCTAAATCTTTTGTATTTTTAGCTATTTCTCCATATTGACTTTTTCCAACTCTTGCAATTTCTTCAAAATCCATTCCACCCAATGCTTGTGATATTGCATCTTTACTAAAAAAATCCAATGAAGATAAATCAACGCCTCCCAATTCATCTTGTAAAGCTTTAACTGCTTCTGGTATTTGACCGGATGCAAATTTAGCTCTTACTTCTGAAAGATTTATAGATTTTCCAAGCATTGCAGATAATTCCATTTCGGCTTTGATACTATCTTTATAGTTCAATACCATATTTCTACCAGCCGCTGCTATTTTATTAAAATTACCACCCATTGCTTTTACAGCAATCACTTGTTTTTGTAATTCTTTGCCAGACCTAAAATTATATTGTGCAATTTCTTTTGTAGAATCCGCCATATCTTTCATCACATCACCAGGATTCAATCCCATCATAATAGCCATTTGACGAGTTCCTTCCAACATATTTAATGCAGATTCAGCGTTTGAATTATCAATTATACGAAAATTAGCCGCTAAATCAGTTGCCTGGTCTGCACCTATTCCCATATATTTCGAGAATACTGCAACTTCTTTACCTAATATTTGTGAATTAGCCGCACCTGCACCTAAATTTCCTGCAACACTTAAACTTGCCTCAGCTATATCTTTTGCACTAAAACCTGCTTTAGCTAACATATTAGCCGCTTTTGAACCCAATTGAGTTAATGCTTCACCAAAAAATGCATTTCTCATTTCTTGTTTAAAATCAGAAGCTGCGGTTTCCATTTGTGCACTAAATTGAATACCTGCTTCTTGTATTGCAAAACTTGCAGAATTTTGTGCTTTTTTAAGTGCTATTTCATTTTCAACAATTTGGTCTTTCATATTGAAAGATGCAACCTTACCAAAATAATCACCCAACATACCTTGTTTATATGCAAGATATGTAGCTGCACCTGCTAATGCACCAATTGCAGCTTTTATACCGGCTCCACCATTACCCAACGATTTAAACACATTACCAATCTCACTTGCCAATGGGACAGAACCTTCCATATTACTTAGGAATGATTCCATAAATCCATCTGCTTTTTGCATATTTTTGGTAAAATCCATAGCACCATCGGAGGTAGCTTCTAATGATTTTTGTATTTGTTTTCCGGATTCAGAAGTTGCTTCAAACCCATCAACTACTTTTGAATAATTTTTAGCAGCCGCTTCGGTATATTTATTAAATTGTTGTTCAGTAATTGCTTTATTTTTAAGCAATTTTCCTAATCTTTTTTCCTCTGAAAAGAATTTATTTTTAGCAGAATCTACTTTTTTAAGGTATTTTACTTCATTTATTGTTAAATCATTTTGCTTACCAAGTGCAGTACCTATACTTTTACTACTCGCTTTAATGGTTTCTGCAAATTTTGCAAATGTTTTAAATCCTTTATTATTTTTATCAATTCCCTGTCCAATACTTTTAACCGAATCATCAATATTTGATACATCCTCAAACATATCTTTGGCTTCTTTTCTTGCCTCTAAAAGAGACTTAGCCATTTTTTCGGAATTTTTTGCCGCTTTATCATCAACAATTGGTGGAGGAGCATTAGTAGGTTGTGCAGCTGGTTTAGGCGCGGCGTTTTTTAATCTATTTTTTAGATTATTATTTTTATTAGTAGGTTTTTTGCCTTTTGCCATTGATTAAATTAGTTTAAATCGGAAAAGTCAATATCTTTGAACTTGGAATTATATTTGTTCAATTTATCAGTAGAAGCATTTATTCTAGAATTTATATCATCAAATGCTTTCCATACATCTTCATCTGAATTTTTAATTTTATTCAAAAATGCACCTTCTTTATTTTTAGATTTTGCTGTAAAAAATAAATTAAGTAATTTAGAAAATACATTTATTTCAACTAATTTTTGCTTCGCCATATTCGTGTTTGTATATAAATATAAATCAATACTATTTTCGTCTAACTTTAGAACTTGCTCCTTTTGATTTATTTACTTGCTCTATTTGTTCTGATTCGGATTTTTTAACTCTAACCAATTCGTTCCAATAAAATTCTCTTAATTTAATTGACATATAATATACGTCATTCCATGTGAAACCACCATTGGAATTATATATTAATTGAAAAATCTTTTGATGTAAAGCTATGCTATAATCAGTCGATAGGATAAAAAAAGTCAACCCCGAATGGGATTCTGAGAGCCTCCTCCTCACCACTAGCAGTTGTATATTTGAATGTTAGGTTCAAATCAGGAGTTATTGAATTTGCATATTTTCGAAGTGCTTTAGAATCACCTGCCAATAAACCATTTGTAACAAAATTGCTTATATGGCCGTAATCTCTAATACCATTTACTTCAACAATCTGTCTCCTATATCTTGCAGTAATTTCACCGGATGTTTTTGTTATTTTTTCAATAGCCTCAACATCCTTACTGATTGCAATTTCATCACCATGTGATAAGAATTTAAATTTAATAGGAGTTTTTGAAATAGGTAAAACAAATTCATATTCATTTTTTCTATTTAAAATTTCCTTATTTAATTCTTTTGTTTGTATTTGTGAAAGGTCAATTTTAACATGAGTTGGTTCGCCTGTTTCTGGGTCATCAATCGTTACATCATATTCTGCACCAAAAGCCAACATACGAGATGCTACTAATATTGCATTCTTATCACCTACTAAAATATCATTTATATTAACTCCAGGCTCTACTACGATAGATTCCAACATTTTATTTATATGTTCGTTTCTTCTTATTAGATTTATAGAAGTTAAAATATCTTCTTCTTTTGCAGTTAATAACTTTATTTCAATACTACCTTTTGATAAAGGATGATTTTCTGGATAACATAATCCTTCCGATGGAAGTGAAATTATCTCTGTTGCAAATGGGAATGTTTTTGGTAATGCAGTTGGATATGCAGTTGGTGTGATACCACCTCTTGTAACTTGTTGTTCAATGTTTTGTTCCATAATATATAACTATTGTGTTTATTATATATATTATGTTTTTAAAAAAATAAAAAGGGGATAACATTTCTGCATCCCCTTCTTTTTTATAATTTGAATATTATTAGTATTCTAATATTGCGTAATCGTAAGAAATTGTTAATTCGATAGATACAGGGTCAGTTGTGTTTGACCAATCTAATTCACCGAAATTAGCTTGAGAAATAAATGCTCCAACTAATGACCATTCTTCTACAACATCACCTACTGGTCCTAATAATTGGAATGTAAGTTGTTTTTTGTAGAAAGCAGAATAACCATCTCTACCTGTCAATGATTCGTGTGATTGTCTAATCCACTCCATTACTTGTTGTGCTCCAGATGGAACAATTGGGTCATAAAGTGTAATTGTTATATCATCCCAAGTTGATTTACCTTTAATCTTTCTCTTTACGTTTATATGGTCTAATTCAACTACTTCCGATGTGAAAGTTGGTCTACTTGCTGTTTTGATGATGTAAGATTCGATACCATCAACTGTCATAATAAATCTATTCTGAAGTTTTGGTTCAAACTCTTTGTAAAACATCTTGTCAAATCCTAATATTGTTGGCATCTTTGTTTATATTTTATTGTTCTTTTATAAATATCTATTTTTTAAATTATCCGTTAAAACTTGCGCCAGTTGGTAAGATGTTGAAATCAATTTGAATAAATTCCGCTGTCTTTGTTGGTTGTAAGTAGATAGCTCCTTTTAAAATGTTTCTATCAATTACATCTGGTGTGTTGTTTGAATCGTCCATAATTACTTTGAAAGCGTATAAACCTTGTCTACTTTGTATTCCACTTAAATAAGGGTTTACAATGTTTAAGAATTTAGTTCTAGTTTCTGCTGAATTTTGTTCGAATACTAAATATCTTGATGTAGATGCGATGTACTTTCTAACAGTCAATAATAATCTTCTTACGTTGATTCTATCTAATGCAGATGGTTTATCTTGTAATGTTTTTTGTCCAAATACCACAATACCTTGTCCTGGGAATTGTACAATTGGATTTACTTTACCTTCATATAAATCATCTTTTTCAGATTGAGATAATCTATCTAATACACTAACTGCTCCTACTAATCCACCTCTATTCAAACCTGCTGGTGCGAACCATTCTCCTGCAACATTGTCGTTTGCCGCAAATACTCCAGGTAATAATACTGATGGTGGGACTGTTATTAATTTGTTTGTGTTTAAATCAATTGTTTTAATCCAAGGATAGTAAACTGCTGCGTAGTTTGAATCAACTCCTTGTGCTTGTGTAATAGTTGCTGATAATGATGTTGTTGAGTTACCTGCATCTCCAATGAAGAATGCATCTGCTCTTTGTTCAACCATATCTAATATTGAAGTCCAAACTGAACTATGGTCAGCTCTATTAACATGCGGTGCAATTACCATATTGATATCATATTCATCAGCGTTTGATAATGCTGCAATATGTTTTTGATATGCCGCCTTACCTGCTGTTGTAGCTGGGTCTAAATCCGCTGCATTATTGTTTGGTGCAAACCCGTCAAATCCTTCTTGGAATGCTACAACAAATTGTCTTTTTGAAACATCAGTTGATACATTTGAAGTTAAACTTAATCCGCAAATAGTATCTAATGAGAATACTGCATTTGAACCATTACCTGCAGATGCTGGAATTGGTTTCATATAGATTTTGTTATCTTCATTGTTGTCTAAATCAATACCACTATATTTTGTAGAATCCGTTACTGAACCCGTTGAGAATGTTACTCTTGGAACCAAATTTGCGTAAGTTGTTGCAGTTACTGCTTCCGATTGTCCTGCTGCTCTTATTGGTAATTTGTATGCTGCGTGTGCAAATGGTACTGCTTGAACTGGTGCTTGTTCGTTTAAGTTTGTAATTCTAATATATTTTGAATTATTAACCCAATCTCCAATTTCTGTAATTTTACCAGTTGTTGCGTTGATTGTTCTTTTTCTATCACCAATTACTCTACTAATATAGTTTGGAGAATTAGGGTCTAAATTTACGTTTGCAAATGTTTCAATTATAGTTTTTTTCTTATCAGTATCAGAGAAACTTCTTACTACGACTGTAAATGCACCGAAATCTGTTCCGTTAATTGAACCCGCTGCTTTAACATTTGAAATACCAACTTTAATTTTTGTATTTGCTACATTTCCTGCAGTAATTGTTTCAAATTGGAAAAGGTTATATCTTTGTCCACTAATTAATTGAGATTGAATATATGGAGTCAATGCTTCACATGCTTCACTATTAAATCTTTGTTCTCCTAAAACAATTGCACTTGCACTCACATTTGCATTAAATGATGCTGTAAATGAGCCCGTTCCTAATCCATCTGCTCCCGATAATGAATATGTACTTGTATTAGCTACAAATGCATTATTTTTAAAATACATATATGCGTACCCTTTTTTAGTACCATATGCAGATGCACCAAATGTAGCTTCTATATCATTTGAATCACTTAAATCCAATGATGTAGTGTATACTCCAAATAAACTTCCAGATAATCCAATATCTCCACTTCCTAATGCACTTGCAGTAACATCAGAAAATCCTACTTGTACACTTGAGGTTGTATTAAATAAAACACCCAAAGATGCCGATAATGAACCACTAGATGCGATTAACATTATAGAGCCGGTTTCTATATATCCCAATTTACCAGCTACTCTACAAATTGTTGCAGTTCCTGCTTCTCTTAAATATGATTGCACTGCTAAAGGTGTGTAATACGTGTCATCTACTGAACCAAACAATGTTTCAAATTCTGCTTGTGAATTTACGATTGTTGGGGTTAAAGGACCTTCTTTAAAAGGACCAATGAATGCTGCACCTATTTCACCTACACCTTGTTGTAAAAATGAAAGGTCGTTTTCTCTTGTGAATACGCCCGGTGATACTAATTTCTCTGCCATTGTATATGCTTAATTTTAAAAATTTATAATTCTCAATATAAATATAAAAATTTCAACCAAAACAATAAATCTTACTTATATGTTGGAGAGAAATAATTATATACTTGTGTTACTGCTGTCGAATTTTGTAATGTATTATAAAACAACACTGGTCCTATTTGTCCATTCCAAAATGTTGTTCTTGCACTATTACTTCCTATTGTTAAATAGTTAGTAGATGATGGTGCCGTAAATGCTGCTGCTGTAAATGTTCCTACCGATGTTCCGTCTACATAAACTGTTACAGTTCCTGATGGTTGGAATGTTGCTGAAATCATATACCAAACGTTTGCTGATAATGATGTTGTCAATTGTGCACTATTACCCAATGTACTACCATAGAATTTTACTCTATTTAAAGTAGAACTATCAGATGATTCAATTGCTAAACCATAAAACCCTGCATAGTCAAAAATATGTCTTGTAGTTGTACCTAATGTTGTAGTAGGTCTAACCCACATATGAATCGTACCGGTATTAGTATTGAATTGAGAAATTCCACCATTGATATTTGTAGTAGTATCTTTATACCAGAATTGGTTTGTACCATTTGCTGCAAAGTATTTATCCTTTTTAGTTGCCCCTGCATTATATACCGGATTACCACCTGTGATACTTGCTGCGTTTGCAACACCTGCAGGTCTTATACCTGTATTATATCCTGAAAGGTCTAACAAATCTGCCGTATCTGCTGATTGGTATGATGATGCTTTACCTGGGTCTACATACATTCTTAATCCAGACGATGGGATATAAGGTTGAGTTGTTGTACCTTTATTATGTGATATAGTGCCATTTGCTAAATAAACGTCAAAATTTTCAACATTTAGAGTTGCAATTTCAACATCTTCATTTACTATTTCTATATTATAAACTTCAATTTCTTGAACACCATCAAAATCATCATATTTAACAATTTTATCAGCAGGTAATATATCTTCTGCTAATTTAAATCTATATTTTTCAATTTCAGCATCCCATACCCAAATAGGATGTGTTCCTGTTGCTTTTATTAAACCATCATTAATTGAAAAATATCCACTTGCAAAGTTAAATACTATATCAGAAACCACCACTTCTTGATAAGAACCCGCATTAGTATCTAACATATGAAATCTCCACTCTACATTTTCACTATCAATTGATTGTGATTCGTCTGGTAAATTATCAGGAACCCATGCTTTAATAGTATCTCCAACATTTAAATCTTCAACATTTACTTCCGTATCATTTGTTAATTGTATTTTTGTACCAAATAATAAACAGAAATCAGGTTGGTTGATTGTATTATAAACATCTACTGCATATAATACTTTTGTACTTACACTACCATAGTTTGTTGCATTAATATTAAATCCATCTTCATATTTCATTGTCAATGTAGATTGAGCTTCTGAATATGTAGTTGTACCAACAGCTGCCGGTGTTATAGGAAATAATGTAGGACCAGTTGCTACCGATTTACTACCTGTTGAAAAGTTTGCATTATCAAATGAGCAAGTATAGTTATTATATTGTTGTTGTACTTTAGAATAAAATAAAGAACCGGTTGAACTAAACAAAAATTGTCCGTTTTCAGTTGTACTCTCCACTATATATGTGTATGTCGGTGGTGAGACAGTGATAGTGTCAGTTGCAAAAGATAATAGTGAACCATTTGTAGTTTGTCCACCTAATCCACCAATTGAAACTGCTCCTGCTCTCGCAGAACCACTTACTGCTCTATATAAGTTACCTAAAGATAAATTTGTTCTTGCCATTGTATAAAGTGTTATTCTCCGTTATAAATATCTAAAAGTTTGTCTTTCCACACTTCTTTATTAGAAAAGTGTCCAATCATCCATTTTTTTAATTTTTTAAACTCCTGATTACGGGTTTTGTAATCATCTTTACAAATCGTTTCGTAGGTCTTTTTAAATGTTTCCTTGTCAATCGCTTTGTATTTATAATCAAGTGGGTCGTGCCACTTTTCATGTAATATCGGTAGTTTACCCCAATCAACTGCTTCAAATATTCCATATCCGAAGGGCTCATATTCAAAGCAAGAGTGAGATATTCCCCAATCAAGTCCATAGAACCTTTCTTTATATTTATAATCAAATTTGTAAACTTTCCCTTTTTCGAATGTGTATCCATATTTTTTTTTATAATATTTGTTAAAAGTATCCGAATTGGTAAATATATAACTTTCCAATTCATTTATATATTCTACATTTTTTCTTCCTTCTGCTCTTGCAGCAAATCCAACTTTTGTAGAATCAATTAACTCTTTATTATTTTTAAATTCGTAAGTATTTGGTATGTGATGCAAATTTTCCGTTTGATATGGAAAATGATACAATCCAACCCAAATTTTATTTTTAATTTTATTTATTAATTCCGTTTCCCATTCCCAATTTCCATACCAATGTAAATATTCATCTTTTTCCATTTGGGATAACATAGATACTTTTGTCAAATTGTGAAATACAATTGAATCAATTTTATCTAAATTATTATGAATAGCGGTAGTTGGGGTATAATGACCGTGCAATATATGAATTTTTCTTGCACCTTTTAAAATTTCATCAATTTTTAATTCGTTGGTTTCCCAAATATTTTCAATATTAATTGGAAATTCTTCATAATTATCTGGTTTCTTTCTATGGAAAAGTAGAAGTGGCTTGACTTTTAAATCAGGTGCCACTTCTTTTATCCAATTAGTTACCCATATATCAGCTCCGCTATTGAACCAGGGTCCTCCTGCGGTAGTGTAGTATACATCGTACATTTATTATAAACCTTTTGAATATTATTTAGATTTGCAATTATCACATTTACATTCGTAATTATCTAAATCCATTCTTAATTTTTCAATTTGTGTTTGTTGTTCTTTAATACCTTCAATTAATAATGCTACCAATTTGTCGTATTTAACTGCTTTATATCCTGTTTCTCTTGTTGTTACCAATTGTGGTAATATTGCTTCAATTTCTTGTGCAATAACACCGACATCGTTTCCTTCAAAACCATGGAACTCTTTCATATCTGTTTTCCAATCATAAGTGTTACCACTAATCATTTTGATTTTTTCAATTGGATTTTCGATTGGAGTAATATTCTCTTTAAAGTTTATATCCGATGTAGAGTATGCTACAACATCACCACTTGCGTCAATTCTACCTGCAGTTGCCGATGCTGCCATACCAATACCCAATGAGTTATGTCTAACATCCGATGTAGTTAATAAGTTTTGGTTAATAACTGTACCATATCCAGTTGTTGAACTCAATGTTACTTGAGATGAACCAGATACTAAGTTTGCAATTGTAATATCAGCTGAGCCATTGAATGATGTTCCGTTGATTGTTCTTGCAGTTGCTAATGTAGTTGCGGTTGATGCGTTACCGGTTAATGCTCCTGTGAATCCAGTTGAACTTACTGACGTTAATCCTGCTATTGTTGTTGCAGTTCCACCCAATGCAATTGCAGTTGAACCAACTGTCACTGTATTAGTAGTGATTGCGGAACCAACTACTTGAGATGAACCTGAGAATATTGTTTTAGCTGCCGTTGCTCTACCTTCGTATGTTGTTGCTAAAGATGCAGTTGTTAAGTTAATACTTGCAGTACTTTCTTCAATTCTTGTTAATCTCGTATTTTGAGTTGTGTTAGTAGTATCATTTGAACCTGTGTAAGTTGCTAATGTACTCCATTTAGTATCAATCGATGCAGTATAAGCTGCTAAAGTTGAAAACTTAGTTTCAAATGAACCAGTTTTAGTATTGATATCTGCAACATGTCCGTTAAATGAAGCCGTAGTTAAATTAATACTTGCAGTTGATTCTTCAACTCTATTTAATCTTGTATTTTGTGTAGTATTGGTGGTATCGTTTGAACCTGTATAAGTTGCCAATGTACTCCATTTAGTATCAACCGATGCAGTATACGTTCCTAATGTACTAAATTTGGTATCAATACTTGCAGTATAAGTTGCTAAAGTTGAAAATTTAGTTTCAAATGAACCAGTCTTAGTATTGATGTCTGCAATATGTCCGTTGAATGAAGCCGTAGTTAAATTTAAACTTGCAGTTGACTCCTGTATTCTACTAATTTGAGTTGTAGTAGAAGCAGTTAGAGTTTGAAGAGTAGAGAATTTAGTATCAATACTTGCAGTATATGTTTGTAAAGTACTAAACTTTGTATCGACACTTGCAGTATATGTTTGTAATGTACTATCTTTAACCAATTGAGATGAACTGAATGTATTTAAACTTGCAGTACTTTCTTCAATTCTTGTTAATCTTGTATTTTGAGTTGTGTTTGTTGTATCATTTGAACCTGTATAGGTATTTAATGAACTTAATATTCCAACTACTTGTGATGAACCTGATACAACACCATTAGTTGCGTTTATTGTACCATTATATGATGTTGCAGTTGATGAACCTATTAAAGTAAATGAGCCACTTATTTGTACCGAACCTGTAAATGAATGTGTATCATTACCAAAGTCACCAAATGTATTTGAACCACTACTAAATAAAACACTTGCAGTTTCGTTAACAGTTGTTAAATTTGTTACTGTTAAGTTTGTAATTGTTGTATTATTTAATTGTGCAGAAGAACTTATAATTCCTCTACCTTGTGTCTCAAAAGAACCTGTTAAATTTTGTAAAGTTGAAAATTTAGTTTCAAATGAACCTGTTTTAGTATTGATATCTACAATGTGTCCTGAAACTGATGCAGTGTAAGTTGCTAAAGTTGTATTCTTAGTTTCTAATGAACCTGTTTTAGTATTGATATCTACAATGTGTCCTGAAACTGATGCGGTATAAGTTGCTAAAGTTGTATTCTTAGTATCTTGAGATGCTGTGTATAAATTTAAACTTGCAGTTGATTCTTGTAATCTACTAACTTGTGCCGTCATTGAAGCGGTTAAAGTTTGAAGAGTTGAAAATTTAGTATCAATCGATGCAGTATATAATCCTAATGTACTATTTTTAGTATTTTCCGATGCACTAAATGCGTTTAAACTTGCAGTGCTTTCTTCTAATCTACTCAATCTTGTATTTTGAGTTGTATTAGTAGTATCATTTGAACCAGTATAAGTATTTAGAGAACTCAATATACTAACTACTTGTGCAGAACCCGAAACTGTACCCGTTGGTAAATTTGCAATAGTTTGAGTTGAACCCGATACAACACCAGGTGCTGCTGAGTTCAAATAATTTATAGTTTGAGATGAACCACTTACTACTCCGTTAGTTGCATTTATAGTACCATATATATTTGTACCATGAATTGCTCTATATCTAAATGATGTACTACCTAAATCAAATGAGTTATCGTTATTTGGAATTATAGATGAACTTAAATCAGCATTTACAACTACATTATCCGAAGAATTATCACCGATTGTGATTGTACCACCCAATGTTAAATTACCATCAATTTTTGCATTTCCGGTAATGTCTATTGAAGAACCCGATATACCAGAGAACGAACCCGCACTTCCTGTTCCTGATGCTCCCAATGTAATATCTCCTGTTAATCCACCGATTTGTAATGTCCCTAAGTCTGTATTTACATACGGTTCTCCAAATGCTAACGAACCAGATTTTTGTGCGTTCGTACCACGTCTAAATTTAAGTCCCATTTTAGTTTACTCTTTTTTTTAGTTTAAAGTATAAGAAATTACTTATACCCCTATAAATATCTATTTGTTTTCTAAATCCTTTACTTTTGCTGATAATTCTTTTATTGCTTCTATTAATACTGGTACTAATTTAATATAATCGACTGCCAAATATCCATTATCTCTTTCAGTTACAACTTCAGGTAATACCGATTGAACTTCTTGTGCAATTATACCTAAATCGCTTCCTTTATGAGAATGTATTTCTTCAAATCCTTCTTTCCAATCATAAGTGTTACCGGTAATTAATTCAATTTTGGATAAAGCATTAACTATTGGTTGAATATTTTCTTTCAATCTTTCGTCAGAAGAATAATATGCAGTAATATCACCCCATGCTCTAATTTCTCCACTTGCTCCACTTGCTGCCCCTCCAACTCCAATTGAACCAAATTGTACATTTGATGTTGTTGCTACTGCTTGTGCAATTGAAATCGTTGCATTTGAACCTTCTCCAGGAGTATGTGAAATCGTAACACCAGTACCTTGAGTCAAATCACTCATATAGTTACCAGTTGTATCGACTCCCAATGCTACTGAATTTGCTTGAATCGTTGCAACACCATTTGTTGTAATTGCTATATCACCACTAATTGTAGTAAATATTGAACCAGAAACTTGTGAAGAACCGGAAACTACTCCTACTGGCATTTGAGCTGAGCCGCTCCAAACTCCACTTCCACCTAATATTTGAGAACTACCACTAACTATTCCTCTACCTTTTGTTTCATAGGATGAACTAGCTGCATTTAGGTTAGAAACTGAAATATTTAAACTTGCAGTTGTTGATTCTAAATTAGTTAATCTAATTGCATTTGAACCTGTAAGAGTTGATAATGTGGTAAATTTAGTTTCAAATGAACCTGTTTTAATATTGATATCCGCAATATGCCCGTTTATACTCGCAGTATACAAATGTATTGAAGAAGTCCAAGCATTTATATTAGTTAAGTGGCCACTTATTGAGTTAGGGTCAACCGATGTTTGTAATGTTAGAAAATCACTTCTTAATTGGGTAAATGATGCAGTAAGTTGTGATGATGAAATAAATAAACTTGCCGTTGCATTATTTAATGATGCGGTTACACTTTGTAATGTTGTAAATTTAGTATTTACCGATGATGTCCAAATGTTGATATCAGCAACATGTCCGTTTATACTTGCAGAAAATGTATTCAATGAAGCAGTTGCGGTGTTAAATGATGCCGTTACACTTTGAATAAGTGTAAATTTATTTTCAAAAGAACCGGTCTTGGTATTGATATCTACAATGTGTCCTGAAACTGATGCCGTATATGATGCAATTGTTGAATTCTTTGTTTCTTGTGATGCGGTAAATAAATTTAAACTTGCAGTCGATTCTTGTAATCTACTAACTTGTGCTGCCATTGAAGCAGTTAAAGTTTGAAGAGTTGAATTTTTTGTCTCTTGTGATGCGGTAAATAAATTTAAACTCGCAGTACTTTCTTGTAATCTACTAATTTGAGATTGAACCGATGCAGTTAAAGTTTGAAGAGTTGAATTTTTAACATCTAAACTTGCTGTATATAATCCTAATGTACTAAATTTAGTTTCAAAAGAACCAGTTTTAGTATTGATATCAGAAATGTGTCCTAATGTACTTGCACTAAATGTATTTAAAGAAAGTAAAGAACCACTCATTACATCCATACCACCAGCAGTCAATATTTGAGATTCGGAATTTAATTTTCCTACTTTCCAATAATCGGTAGTTACATCCCAAAGTAAAGAACCAGAAGTAGTTGATGCACCGGTTGAATCTCTTACTACCAAACCACCATCATTAGTTCCTGCAGCACTCAATGCTATAACATTATCTGCAATATTTAGTGTTGTCGAATCAACAACAGTTTGAGTACCTTGTACATATAAATTACCCTTAATTGTAGTAGTTGATGCTGCACCCACACCTGCAACTGTTATTGCATCTTTTAAAGATTGTGTATATGATAAAATTGACGAAGTTACATTTTGTAAAGTCAACCATTTAGTTTCAAAAGAACCAGTTTTTGTATTGATGTCAGAAATGTGTTCATTAACACTTGCACTAAATATATTTAAACTTGCCGTACTTTCTTCTAATCTACTTAATCTATTTGATGTAGAAGATGTATATGAATTTAAACTTGCAGTTGATTCTTCAATTCTTGTAAATCTATTTGAATTAGATGCAGTTAATGATTGTAAAGTTGTAAATTTAGCATCAATACTTGCAGTATATGTTTGTAATGTACTATCTTTTGTATTTTGAGATGCACTAAACGCGTTTAAAGATGATGTACTTTCTTCTAATCTATTTAATCTATTTGAGTTGGATGCAGTTAATGATTGTAAAGTTGTAAATTTACTATCAATACTTGCAGTGTATACCGCTAATGTACTATTTTTTGTATTTTGAGAAGATGTAAAATCGTTCAATGAACTTAATACACTAATAAATTGTGCAGAGCCTGATATAACTCCGTTTGATGCTGATATTGCTCCCCAAACTGCATTACCATAAATGTTTCTATATGTTCTATTGCTTGCACCTAAGTCATATGTACTACCACTATCTGGAATAATTGATGAACTCAAATCTGCATTAAAAACAACACTATCCGAAGTAGTATCACCAATTGTAATAGTTCCACCAATTGTTATATCACCTGTTACATTAAAATTACCAACATTTGGCTCATTTAATTTTGCCATTGTAACTACGGATGAACCACTACCAATTTGTAACGAACCAGATGTTTGATGTAAATATAATTCACCATCAGTTAGTGAAACATTGGATGTACCTCTCCTTATTTGAAATATAGCTGCCATTTATTATCTTTTCTGTTTGTTATAAATATCTTAAATATTAAAATCTAAATCACCTGCGGTGTTTATGTATTTTGCTAAGTGCATATAGTTGGATGTTATACTACCGGTTGTTACCCACATTGCCGATGAACTTACCGATAATCGTGTTATATTTGATATTTTTACATCAAAAGAACCAGTTTGTGCTAATCCATATGTATTTGAGGTACTATCCGTTATATAGTTTACAGTCCCTGCTGCATTTGGGTCTAAGTTAAAATCGTAAGTGTTTGGTCCAGGTGCTATTCCGACTTGAGAACCATTTACATAAAAAGACCCCGTTACTTGTACTGACCCTGTAAATTGGTGCGTATCATCTCCGGTATCTCCAAATTTATTAGAACCCGAAGTATACATAACAGATGATGAAATTATACCAATATTAAATTGTCTTGCATTAATTGAACCCAATACGGTTACATCACCACTTACTCCTAATGAGCCAGTTATTTGTTGATTATTTTTAAATGAATTTGAACCTGTTGTTGCGTATGAACCAGTTAAATTACCTAATATGGTAGATTTATTATCTTCGGATGCACTGAATGCGTTTAATGAACTTAATATTCCAATGATTTGAGATGAACCCGAAACTACACCATTGGTTGCTGCGATGGATGCTGTAATTGCACCCGTTAAGAATATGGAACCCGTATTAACTACGTTTGTTGTTATTACTTCTTGGACTGTATCTGTCGAACCTGAACGTCTAAGATATATCTTACCATCGTAAGTATTTATTGCTAATTCTCCTAAATTAAGAGAACCCGTACCAGGTACCTTACCCGATAACGAAGAACGTTTGAGTTGAACAATTTGTGCCATTTGGCTAAGTCTTTAAAGTTATCTAACAAAAATGTAGTATATACTACAAACATAAATATACTATAAAAAGAAAAACCCCTACTATGAGGGGTTTAACTATAATTATTTTAAAATATTAAAATTCTGTACCTTCTAATGCTGATTCTATATCTGTCAATCTTGTTGCTACCGAACCACTAAATGCTAAAACATCACCAATTCCGTATAAAGTTGTACTACTTGTTGTAAATGTTCCAAATGGTACATCATTATATCTTAATTCAATCGAACCGGTAGTAGATGCAACTTTATAAAGAGAACCACTAGCTTGTATATATCCAATTGTTCCTGCGAATGGTTCAGAGTTGAAATCAAAGTCATCAGGTCTCATCGATGCGGTAACACCTGTTAATCCCTGGCCACTACCAACAAAATTTGCCGCAGTTACATTTCCGGTTACTCTAATTGAACCCGATGTTGTTGAACCCGCAACTACAAATTCTACAACTTCATCCGTAGAACCCGATTTGTGCATAAAGGCTTTACCATCATAGGTATTCAGTGCCAATTCACCTAAGTCAATCGATGCAGTTGTTGGTATTGAACCCGATACTCCGGAGCGTTTTAAAAGTATTTTTTGTGCCATTATTTATTTTTCTTTATATATTTTTTATTAATATGTTCCTCCGTCTATTAATGTTAGTGTAGTTTGGATATAGTTATCCGTTACCACCGCTTGTACTCTTGCAGTAGTATGATATAGATTTGTTCCTTCTGCTACATCCGTAGTATCAAATCCTGTTTTATTAGCGTCGTTTAATACAATTTGTGATGAACCACTTACCAATCCTGCAGGCTTACCACTTATGTTTGTCCAAGTTGCTCCTGCTACTGATGCACTTATTGATGTTGCAATTGAACCACTAAATGAAGTGTATCCAGTTGTTGCAGTTATGTCCACTTGTGATGAACCACTTATTACACCATTAGTTGCGTTGATTAAACCATTGATTGAACCCGTTACAATTAAATCTCCTGATACATATGTAGAACCCGATACGATTACTCTATCATGTCTTAATTGTAAAGGTGTTTTTGTTGTATTTGAACTATTTGCAATAAGGAAATCCATTCTATTCAATCCCGCTTGTGCGTCATGTCCAGTTTGGATTTTATGAACATATTGAGTAAGTCCACTTCCATTATATCCAAATACTAATTGGTCTGCAGTTGCTCCTCCCGTTGTTCCGTTTTCAATACCAACTGCACCCTTCAAATGTATTTTTTGTGAAGGAGTTGATGTGTTAACTGCTAACGATGCAAATGATGCTGATGCAGAACCGGTAATATTTTGTGATACCGATAATGAACCTGTTATTAATTGACTTCCGTTAAATGAGTTTCCGTTTATCGTTGCGTATGAACCAGTCTTACTATTAATATCAGCGATATGACCATTAACACTTGCACTAAATATGTTTAAACTTGCAGTTGATTCTTCAATTCTACTTAATCTAGTTAATGTACTTGCAGAGAATGTATTCAATGAAGCAGTTGCCGTATTGAATGATGCAGTTACACCTGCTAATGTAGTATTTTTAGTATCTAAACTTGCAGTATATAAACTTAATGTACTATTTTTAGTTTCTAAACTTGCAGTATATAATCCCAATGTACTATTCTTAGTATCTTGAGATGAAGTGTATAAGTTTAAAGATGCGGTACTTTCTTCAATTCTTGTAAATCTAGTTAAAGCAGATGCACTAAATGTATTTAAACTTGCAGTTGCAGTATTGAATGATGCGGTTACACCGGCTAATGTGGTATTCTTGCTATCAATACTTGCAGTGTATAAACTTAATGTACTATTTTTAGTATCTTGTGAAGAAGTATATAAATTTAATGAAGCAGTTGATTCTTCAATTCTACTTAATCTAGTTAATGCTGATGAAGTTACTGATGCTAATGTTGTAAACTTAGCTTCAAATGAACCTGTCTTAGTATTAATATCCGCAATATGTCCATTAACTGATGCTGAGAATGTATTTAATGATGCAGTACTTTCTTCAATTCTACTTAATCTATTACCAGTTGTACCACCACCCAATGATTGAGATACTAATGTAATCGTTGCGTTACTTGCACTTATAGAAGTTGCAAGTGAACTACTAAATGTTGAATATCCGTTTGTTGAATCAATAAATATTTGTGATGAACCACTTACTACACCCATACCACCTGCTACCAATATTTGTGATTCCGTTCCTAATTTTCCTGCTTTCCAGTAATCATTAGTTACATCCCAAAGTAAAGAACCTGAAGTAGTTGAACCACCACTTGCATCTCTTACTTGTATACCACCATCAGATGTTCCTGCTGCATTTAATACTAATATATTATCTGCAATGTTTACAGTTGTAGAGTCAACAACTGTTTGAGTACCTTGTACAAACAAATTACCTTTAATAGTTGTATCACCATTTACTGTTATATTAACTCCACTTGCAGTTATTGCCGCTCTTAATGATGATGTATATGTATTTAAATCTGATATATGCCCTTTAACCGATGCTGACCAAGTATTTACATCCGCAACATGTCCATTTATAGATGCTGAGAAAATATTTAAACTTGCAGTTGACTCTTGTAATCTACTAACCTGAGCTGCCATTGAAGCAGTTAAAGTTTGAAGAGTTAAATTCTTAGCATCTTGTGAAGAAGTATATGCATTTAAACTTGCAGTTGATGCTTGGATATTACCAAATTTAGTATCAACTGATGCAGTGTATAATCTTAAAGTTTCTGATTTAGTATTTTCTGATGAACTAAATGCGTTTAAACTCGCAGTTGATTCTTCTAATCTACTCAATCTTGTATTTTGTCCAGTATTAGTAGTATCGTTTGAAGAAGTATATGCGTTTAAACTTGCAGTTGATTCTTGTATTCTTAAAATCTTAGCGTCAATACTTGCAGTATAAGTTCCTAATGTACTAAATTTAGTATCAACACTTGCAGTATATAATCTTAAAGTTTCAGATTTAGTATTTTCAGATGCAGAGAATGCATTTAAACTTGAAGTACTTTCTTCAATTCTACTTAATCTTGTATTTTGTCCAGTATTAGTAGTATCGTTGGAAGAAGTATATAAGTTTAAACTTGCAGTTGACTCTTGTAATCTACTAACCTGAGCTGCCATTGAAGCAGTTAAAGTTTGTAAAGTAGAGAACTTAGTTTCAAATGAACCAGTCTTTGTATTGATATCACTAATATGTCCTAATGTACTTGCAGAGAATGTATTTAAACTTGCAGTAGCAGTATTAAATGATGCAGTTACACTTTGTATTGTCGTAAATTTAGAATCTACTGATGCAGTGTATAATCCCAATGTACTATTCTTAGTATCTTGTGATGCCGTATATAAATTTAAACTTGCAGTCGATTCTTGTAATCTTAAATCTATAGCTGCCATTGAAGCAGTTAAAGTTTGAAGAGTTGTGAATTTAGCATCAACACTTGCAGTATATAATCCTAATGTGCCATCTTTAGTTAATTGAGATGCTGTAAATGCGTTCATTGAAGATGTGTAATTTCCAATGATTACATCCTTAGCTTCTTGTGATGCGGTGAATGAATTTACCGATGCAGTTGCTGCACTTAAATGTGCAACCGAACTACCTATCGTTCCACTACCAATAGATGAACTTAATGCGGTAATTGAACCCGAAACCGAACTACTAAATGTTACAAAAGTAGAACCTGTAAAGTTATTTAAAGATGATGTACTTTCTTCTAATCTACTTAATCTTGCATTTTGTGCAGTTTTAGCAGTTTCGTTTGAAGAAGTATAACTATTTAAAGAAGTATTTGCGTTACTTGCAGTAAATAAGTTTAAAGATGCCGTACTTTCTTCAATTCTTGTGAAACGATTTGTAAATGTTGTATTTGTTGTCTCTTGTGAAGATGTGAATGCATTTAATGAAGATGTACTTTCTTGTATTCTAGCTAATCTCGTTTCAAAAGAACCAGTTTTAACATTTATGTCAGAAATATGTCCTAGTGTACTTGCAGAGAAAGCGTTTAATGATGATGTACTTTCTTCTAATCTACTTAATCTTGCATTTTGTGCAGATTGTGCAGCGTCGTTAGATTGAGTATATGCATTTATATTATCAATAGAACCACTAATAGAACGAGAGTATGCGTTTAATGATGCAGTAGATTCTTGTAATCTATCCAATCTTAAACCATATGCAGTTACAGTTGTTGTATTACTTTGTGTATATGAGTTTAACGAAGTAATTCCGTTACTTGCAGTAAATGAGTTTAATGATGCAGTGCTTTCTTCAATTCTTGTAAATCTAACATTTGCAGATGAAGTGTAAGTTTGTAAGTTGTCATTTTTAACATTAAGACTTGCACTTGTAGTTTCTAAATTAGTTAATCTAAGTCCTGCTGATGCTGTAAATAAATTTAAAGATGATGTACTTTCTTCAATTCTACTTAATCTATTTAATGCCGATGAAGTTACTGATGCTAATGTTGTAAATTTAGCTTCAAAAGAACCGGTCTTTGTATTAATGTCAGAAATATGTCCGTCAATTGAACCTGTATAAGATGCTAATGTTGTAAATTTAGCGTCAATTGATGAAGTATATGATTGTAACGTACTATCTTTAACTAATTGAGATGCACTAAATGTGTTTAATTGAGTTACAGAACTTCCAAGATTACCGCTACCTACCGATGCAGATAATGCGTATATTGAAGCAGATACTGAACTACTTAAAGTTGTTAATGATGCTGCTGATGCAGAGTCCGTTGTTGCTACCGAACTACTAAATGTTGTAAATCCAGTTGTTGATGTAATGGTAATTTGTGAAGAACCACTTACTACATCATCACCACCTACTCTTAATATTTTTAATTCACTACCTAATGCTCCCGCTTTCCAATAATCATTTGTAGAGTCCCAAAGTAAAGAACCCGAAACAGTTGCTCCACCGGTTGGGTCTTTAACTAATAAACCACCATTTGCTACCGATGAACCATTTAATTCTATAATATTATCACCAATACTTACTGTCGTAGATTGGATTGATGTTGTTGTACCTTTTACAGTTAAGTCACCATTGATTGTTATATTCGTACCACTTGCAGTAATTGCTGCTAATAAAGATGATGTAAATAAATTTAACGATGATGTACTTTCTTCAATTCTAGTTAATCTTGTTGATGTAGATGCAGTAAATGTATTTAATGATGTAATACCATTTGATGCAGTAAAACTATTAACTGATGCAGTTCCTGCTGATAATTGGTCTACTCTACTTGATAATGAACCACCACCTGCTCCACCTACCGATGCAGATAAAGCTGATATAGATGCAGATACATTTGATATGTTATCTGTTAATACTCTACCTTTATATTGGTATCCAGAAACATAAACATATTGTGATGTAGTCGGTGCTAATGCGGTTGTTGTAAATTGTAAAACACCAGTCTTATAGTCAAATGTATAGTTGTTAGTTGAAACTTGGTCACCTGCTACTACACCCGCCGAAGTCGATGCACTTGATACAAATACTTTTACACCATAACCTGGAGTTGCATCTTCAGCGTTTGCGTTTGCTAATGATACTGCACCATATTTTGGAGATATAAAATTTATTTGTTGGTTACCATCAATTAGCTGACCACCAACACCTGCTAAAGATGCGGATGAATTAGATAATAAAAACCAAACCTCACTTTTAGAACCAGTTGCTAAATCCGAACGAGTTAATCCAGCTCTGTAATAATATTGCATTACAGATTGGCCATTCACCGAATATATAGACCCGCTTTGTGCACTACCACTAAAAGGTAATCCAGTAGAAGGTATTAAATTTTGGTCAACATATACCTCATTGGCATTTATGTCCAAAGTAGATGTAAATGCTTCCTGAGAGTCAGTAAAACTATCATGTGTGTATCGTCTACTTTGTAGGAGCCTATTGGATTTGGATAATTTATCTATTGCCATTTTATATCTTTGTTATTCTTTAATTATTAACTAAATGTTGTTGTAATTGATGTAACCGGTGTAGGGTCTCCTTTATATCTTACTATTACATATATCTCATCATATGTTGCGTTTAATGCCATACCATCACCATTTCTTAAAGGAATAGTATAAGTTGTACTTGCTAATGAACCACCCGTATTACCATACAATTGGAAGTTAGAACCAAATGGATTTTGTCCGTCTGTGTTTGCCGTTTTACTTGCAACAAAGTTGGTCAATAAATCCGATGGGTCATATAATCTTGCATTACCTGCTCCGTATACGTTTGTACCAGATGATTCAAATAATATCAATGCTCCTACTTGGTCATTTGTTGTTGTACCCCAATTCACCAATGTTTTACCCATATTAAGTGTCATTGATGTTTTAGTTCCTGAAGTTGTGAATTTTCTGATATAATATTTGTAAGTTTTAGAGGTATCAGGGTCACCTAACCAATATCCGTAAGTACCACCCGGTTTTACTAAATATCCTGGCTTAACTTGTAAATCATTTCCACTTGTATATGTGTATAATCCAAATACAGTTGATGCTGCAGTACCATTAAATGCTAATACGTTATCTCCTAATTGTATTCTATAACTTTCACCTAAGAATGATTCAACTAATGCAGTCGAAGCATCTGCTCCTTGTGTTCTTGTAAAGTATGCTAATGAACCACTACTTACAGGTTGTCCAAACTCTCCTGCCGTATGATAATTAAATGTATTTACTTTTGAAACAGATGAACCATTATTATAGTTTACACCATTCATTGTTGCCGTCCAAGTTGTTGGAGTAAACGATGTTTGTCCTATGTTTGTAATATTTGAACTACCAAATGTATATAATCCGTTTAATCTAACTACATCTGTTTCAAATGGAATTGTAGAAGTAGTTCTAACTGTTGTATTTGTAGTATCAAAAACACCATTTGCAGTTGATATTGTTCCTCCTGAAGTTGCAACTGAGTTTACACCCGATGTTGCAGTTATACCTGTACCACTTAATGCAATTGAACCAACTGTTCCGTTATAGAACAATGGGTTGAATAAGTTTGTTATTGAAGATGATATTGTATATGTTGAACCACTTAAATAAGGTGCTCCTGATAAAGAACGAGAAACTGCCGATACATATGTTAATGTCGTACTACCCGTTGCTGATGTTTGAACAGGAACGTTTGTTGCTATTTGAGTTAATGGTGCGTAAAATATACCTTCCGTAACTACTATTGGTGTTGTGTATCCAGATGAACCACTTGCAATTGCAATTGATGCGGTTACATCATAGTATCCAGATATATTAATAGTCGATGTTGAACCTGTTACATATATTTTTTGAGGTAACACCGATGCAAATTTACCATCTTGATATGCTGCGGGAATAACTGCTGAGTTAGCCGTATTTATTTTTGCTAAAGTCACACCATTTGTAGTACCTGCTCCTGTTTGAGTTATTAAATTTTGAGATGATGATATTAAAGTATCAGTTTTTGTACTATTATCTTTAAATCTATGTGTAACAGACCCACTAACTTTAAAATTCGTAGGTGTACCATTACTCAATAAACCCAATCCAAATAATTGTGCATCTGCGGATGAACTTACTATTGTACTACCACCTGCAGTTGATGTATAACTAACTTGATAAGTATCTTGTGTATAAATTGGAGTAATTCCAGTAAATATTGTAGAACCTGCAGTTGCAAATCCTTTACTATTTAAATAAGTAATTGTTGTATTTGTAGAACTTTGAGGAATATATCCTGTTAATGCGGTTCCAGTTGTTGTATTTGTTGCTGCATCTGTTACCGTACTATATGTTTTAGTATTTGGTGATGCATCCGGTGCTGACGATGATAATAAACCTGCTACAAATCTTAAAATTTCAGATACATTTGTTTCTGAAGTAAAATTATTAAAATAAGAGCCACTCAATCCACTTTGCCATGCATTTGAAGATGGAATACCAACTGTCACATTATCTGGGTCAATTGTACCACTCACTCTAACACTACCTGTAATTTCTAAAGTATTTTGAGTTCTATATACTGAACCAGTTACTGTTGCTGCAGAACTAGTTGGAGTAAATATACCCGTATTAGCTGCTATACTTGCACTTAAACTTGTAACCGATGCTGCTACTGAGCCTGAAAAAGTTCCAATGTTACCTGTTAGGTCGATTGCACTATTTGTATCACTACCTAATAGGAATAAAGTTTGGCTTCCACTTGCGTAATAAGGAACACCATCTACCATTCCGTTGTATATAGATGCTGAGAATATAGGAGCAACTGAACCAGTTCCTCTCATAATTCTATTTACTGCTTGTACAGAACCACTCTCTACAACCGCAAAAATAATTGATGAACCATTTTGTGATGATGATAAGAGAGATGAACCTGATGCTATAATCAATTCACCTTTTTGAAGAGATGATGTTACTGCTGCTAGGGATTGTAAACTACCCCTTTTGTGTTTAATGATTTGTGCCATGTATATTTTTGGTTATTCTACTTAAATTTGTGGTTATTTCCCATATAAATATATAATTTAGGATAAATAAATTCTATATTTTAATATATTTTATTATATCATATTACCATTCACCCTGGTCAATAATTTGTGATGATGTTTGTTGTAATTCTACATCTGTTGCAAATCCATTATCCAACGATGATGTGAACGTTTGTAGTGTACTAAATTTCTCATTTACACTCGCCGATGTTATTTCTAAGTTATTTAATCTACCAGTTGTTGTAGAACTAATTAAAGTTAAACTTGCACTAACTGATGCACTTAAATTATTAATAGATGCAACACTACCACTTAATGTTGTTGCAATTGAAGAACTTATTGAAGATGATATCAATGTTTGTGATGCCGACAACGAAGAACTTATAACTGAAACTTCTATATCCGTTGCTATTACCGATAAAGAACTACTTAATGATGAACTTACAGTATTGATAATGGATTGAGAAATTGATGAACTTAATGATGTCAAATTTAAACTTTGAGTTGCAAATGTATTTGAAACTGATGCACTAAAATCTCCAGTCACATTTGCAATTGAAGAACTTATCAAACTTAAACTTGTACTAACGGAACTACTTAAACTATAATTTGAAGAACTTATCGAAGAACTTATTGTTAAGTTAGTAGTTGCAATCGATGCACTTACTGCCGAAACTTCTACATCCGTTGCAATTAGTGATAAAGCACCACTTAAAGATGCACTTACGATATCAGTTATAGATGATGATAACGATGTATTTATAGATTGTGATACTGCTATATTAATAGATGCGGTTAATACTGACCCAGTTAATGCTGCTGCGACAATACTATTTATAGATGCAGTTAACGATGAACCTACTTCTGCCGATGCTTGTAGTGCAGAACCACTCTCTATTTGTTTTAATCTTATTAAATTTGCCATATCCTATAAATATCGTTAAGATAGTTTTATATATCCGTAATTAATTGTTTGTGTTGTCCCACTATTATTTGTTATACCAAACTTAAATACATTTGAAGTATTTGGTGCGTATGATGCTGGAGAGGATATGAGAGTATTAGTTGTACCTATAATTTGGTCAGGCATTGCAGTTAAAACTAATGCATTACCCGGTGTGTAATACCAACCATATTGAGAACCAACTACCGGAACATTTGAATTTGATGTTGTTATAGTTGCGTTCCAAGTTATAATACCATTTGGAATATTACCATTTACCCACATTGTATAACTATGTCCTTGTTCTACTGTAAAACTTTGTGTAGATGCTCCTGCTGGTACCGACCAAGCTCCCGTTGTTTTTGATGGGAATGTAGTTGTCAATTGAGATGAACCACTTATTACACCATTGGTTGCTGCTATTGAACCCGTTATACCACCCAATGAAGTTATTGAACCGGTTGTAATCAAACTACCACTAACTTGTAATGTTGAGAATTGATTTAGTGCTACCGATGGATTAATTTGTTCAATCGTTGCTTTTGTTCCAATACCGGCTCTAACCGTTACTGTTCCTACCGCCTCTACAATACGAACTTTTATTGTTTGATTTGTAGTTGGTGTATAAATTAAAGTAGTAGATGTTGCATTAAATTCATTTGTATTTCTATTGATATTCTCACCTACACCCGCACCTATACCAGTTGTGGCTAATCTAGTATTTGTTGTTGCATCTACCCAATCATATATTATATAACCATTTGCCGTATCACTAAAATTTGAAAAACTTAATTCTGCAAATAATTTATATGTTTTATTTGCAGTTAATGTGAATACACCGGTTGATGTATTTAATGATATACCACTACTTACATTTGCGTAGTTAAATATAATATCATTACCACTTCCTGCACCCGTTTGGTCGGATGTTATTCTACCTGCGTTAATATAATCTACATTTAATGTTCCAATTGCCGATAAAGAACTTGTCCAAGTATTATAAGATGAAGTAAATGTGTTTAAATTTGTTATTGAGGTAACTAAACTTGCAGTTGAAACCGAAGCAGTAAAAGTATTCAAATTTGAAATAGATGTTACTAAACTTGCAGTGGAAATACTTGCAGTATAACTATTAAATGATGATGTAGTTACTAAATTTGCAGATGAAGATATAATTCCTCTACCTGTTGTTTCATAACTTCCACTAACAAATCCAAAAGATGTAATTTGAGCCGAACCACTAATAGTTCCGGCCGGTATTGCTGCTGACGAACTTATAAATCCAAATGCAGTTATTTGTGCAGATGAACTCAATAAATTTGAAGGTAATGGTTGAACACTACCACTCAATGTATATCTTGTATCGTATGATGATGTTAATTGAGATGAAGAACTTATTGCTCCACTTAATGATGTCAAAAACGAACCCGTTTCACTTTCAGTAATCCAACTACCACTTACATTTTCAATTGCGTTTAATCTACTCACCAATGATGATGTAGATTGTGATGCGGTGAATGTATTTAAATTTGAAATAGATGTTACCAAACTTGCAGTTGAAATACTTGCAGTAAATGTATTCAAATTACTAATAGAAGTTACAATTGATGCCGTAGTTACACTTGCAGTAAAAGTATTTAAATTTGAAATAGATGTTACTAAACTTCCAGTTGAAATACTTGCAGTATAAGAATTGAAAGACGATGTAGATAGTTTTGTATTTAATGAACTACTTAATGTATTAGTCACTAAATCCGTTGCAAATGTAGTATCTAATGAAGATGTTAATTGGTTTACTGAAATTTTATATGTTGTACTACCCGATATACCAACTACAAAAGTCGTATCTAATGATGCCGGACTTAGTGAAGGTAATTCTGATATTCTTTTACTTTGGTTTGCCATTTTATAATATTATATTTTCGTCATTTTCAGTTCTTAAATCAAAATAATCTTCGGTATCCAAATTTAACTCTATTATTTTACCTATAACATAAATATCATCTATTGTAGTAGAATCAAAATCTATGTATGTATCATTTAATTCTATAACTACATCATTTCCCAATTGTTCTATGTGAAAATCTCCAGGAATATGTAAACCATATACTAACACTTCAAAATTATCAGGAGTTGCTCCTTCAATTCCATAATCTAAAAATACATTGTTTATTCTTAATGAACCAAATCCGGTATTATCAAAACTATCAATTTTTCTTTTAATATATCTTGCACCAAATTGTAATATTTCTTCGTGAAAATTTCGTATTTTACTGGAATTGTTTGTTACCTGTTTTTGATTTGGATTTTTACGAGATTTTGAAGATATTTTTTGTATGCCGGTATTATGTTCTGCATATTCTGCTTCTGCAATACTTTCCAAATATGCAATATAAGCATCGTTATCCAAAGTATTTCCTTTTATATTTTTAGGAACTGCTCTAGTTACTTTTCTATTATTTGATGAAAATTGTTTAAGCATATTGTTCTATATCTCCTTTTATTTCTATATAATCATCATCGTCTAAATCAAATTCAAAATTTGACTTTTTAAATTTAACTAATATTCCACTCACACCTTGTTCATATACATAATCTCTAGGTTCTATTGATTGACTATTTGCTTTTATATCCAATCTATCCTGATTTACTCTGTATTCAACTTCTCTTAGTATTTCTACAAATCTCCATCCAATTGCTTCATAAATAAAATATTCTGGATGTATTAAATCTTTTGGTGTCAATTTAACTCTTTTTGTATCTATACTAATTTTTTTAACTATATCTAAAAATGTTCGTTTCATTACAAATCTATAAATTTACCAGTTATTGCAATCTCATCGGTTTGTGTAATATTGAATCCTAAAGTACCTGATAAAAATGTTATGATTAATGAATCATTTGAAACTATTGCGGTAAAATGTGTTGTTTGATAATACCTAACACCATTTATATAAAGTTTTACATCATATGTATTTCCATCGTGAATTAATCCATTTGATATCACCGATGCTAATTGTGCAGGAGCTTTTATTAATTTTATTCCAGTAAATGTAATTGTATTATTTGTAATAGGATTTTCTATTCTACTATTATTTAAAGATAAAAAGTCAATCAAATCTTTATTATCATAATACGGAGATGGTGTTGTTAACATTCCTTCTAGTCTACCATTACCTGTTATATCAGTTTCAGTAGATACAATAACTCTTTTTGTAGAAAAACTTCTTTTTGTAGTATCTTCTCCATCAAATTTTTCTGGAAGTAAATATGCTTTTACGGTCAGATTAAATTCAACTCTATTAATTCTTTCAGTTCCCTCACCCACTTCGTTTACAACATTATAATCCGAAATTGTAGTTAAAAATTTAAACTTAGCTTTATCTCCCCAATATTCATCTGCTGCAAAAGTAACAGATTCTATGACAGTATTTAATTGTTCAATAAAATTGGTCCAAGCCATACATTCGTAAGTTATTTCAACATAATCTGGCATTGTTATTTTATATACCTGATATGATGGTTTTTGATTTCCTAAAATAGAAAATTTATCATAACGATTATTCTTATTATATTTTGAATATGCCGAATATGATACGTGTCTATTAAAAACTGGAATAGAATCATTTTTTGCAATGGATGTTCTTCTAATCATCATTATAGGTAATTGTATTCTACCTTTTGAATCTCTATATATTCCTTGTCTACGAGCTCCTATCCATCTTTCCGAATTACCATATACAACCGGAATTTTTATAGAATTACCATCTCCATCTTCTAATTTAGGTAATGCTACATCTTCTAAATAAGACATCATAGCATAATCAATATCAAAAAGTGTAACACTTTTTTTGATATCGCCCTTTTCAGATTTTAATTGAGAGGCTCTATTTATTTCTTTTTTTAATGGGTCTTTTGCCATAATATTACTTTACTCGTTCTTCTATGTTTAAAGATGATTTACTTATCATAAATGTAGTAGCAACTATACTAAAATTGTTACCCGGTTGTCCACCTATAAATTGAATTTCATTTGTATTATCAATTTCGTAATATGATGTATCAAAATAAATAACATCTCCAATCTCAGGATAAATTCCTTTTTCTTCGCAAGTATCTCTATCAAATTTGAAAGTTATATTTTGCGTATTTTCAGGCCCAATCCCTTCATATTGAACATTTTCAGGTTCTTTGTCCGCTAATGCATATATTTGTACTCCTGGATACCAAGTTTTATTTACGGATTCTCCATAAATATTTACTTTTGTTTCGTATTGGTTTATTTTATACAAAACAACTGCAACTTGTATCACATCATCCACTAGCTCTCTAGCTATGGATTTGAAAAAAGTTAAATCTCTACCTACTAAAAACTTTGGCATATTATCCTACATATAATTTTAAAGGAACTTTTCTTAACATTTCTTGGTGGTGAGTTGATTCATGTGCTTTATTTTCCATCACATTTTTTCTACTCATCTCCTCTAAATTTTGTCTTAATTGTTCTACGAGAGCATCTTTTTCAACTTGTGCTTCCGCTCTTAATGCTGCACCATCCAAACTCACTTCACCATCCGGTATTGGGACAGTTGAATATTTTTCTCTGATTGCTCCCAATAATTCTTTTGCTAATGCAAGTGTATATTTTCTAATCCATTGTTTACCAACTTCATTTATATTTGAGTATTGGATAAAATCATATGGGATATCCGAATAATCAGAAAGTGATTCGGATTGAATAGTTTGAGAATCATGTTCAAATTCATCTCTACTCATATATTCAAAATAAACTCTGGTCATTCCCATTCCAGATGGTACTGGGAATATTTCTAATTTATTATTTATAATATTAAATGTGTGTGCCGATTTACGAATATGGTCATTAAATTCAATATGTTGCATTCTTAATACATCCTCATATAAAGGCATCATTAAGAATTGCGCAGAAGGTGAATAGTTTCCAAATCCCAATTCACTCATTAAATTTAAAGTACCTTGTGCACCTACTGAATAAGGGTCAAAAAATCTTGTGATTGCGGGTACTGCTTCATAATAAACTTTAGTTACATCAATTGTAGATGAACCGCTAAATATTTGATTAAATTTTTTATTATCATTAACATTTACGGCTTGATTCATTAAATCATACACTTGCACCGATGAAGTTAAATCTATATATGCTTTTTGTATAGCAGTAGAACCACCCACACCTGCTAATGCTCCATATTGTTGAGACATACGAATTGCAGTTGGTAAATATGAACCATCTACAAGAGTTTGAGAATAGTTATCAATTTTACCTTTGGGTTGACCTCTTAAAATATCAAGGTTATTACGAAGATTGAATTGATTTACTTGTGCAGAATATTCGGAAGTTGACTCTTCAAAACATGCCCAAATTTGCTGGTTATCTAATTCAATATTAACAATTGGATATCCCAATCTTCTAGCTACCCAAGTTGCTGTTTTTGGTGCATCGATTTTAAATTCCAAATCATTATCATATATTCCAAATGGTGTTGCTTCCATTGATGCTGATGCTGATAAAAATGCGTTATAATTTGAACCTGACCAATATGTGTTTGCAGACATTTTTTAAAATTTATAGTTTTACTACTATAAATATGAATTATATAAATAAAAAAAGGGAAAGTATTACTACTCTCCCTTTTTCTTTATTGTAAGTTTATTACTTATCTAATCTACTCAAAGATTATAAAGTGTTTAAACCATCAACGATAATCTTACCATAAAACTCTGGTCTTACGATTTTCTTAGCGTATCTAGTCATAACACCTCTTCTTGGAGTGAAGTTAGTTGGGTCATAAACTAATGGAGTCATAATCAATGGTACATAAGGTGCGTAAACTGCTCCAGTTTCGAAGAAGTTAGAACCTTTGAAACCTAATAAAATTACGTTCTCAGTCATATAAGGGTTTTTGTAAACATCGTATCTGTTAGAGATAGAACCGATGTTAGTTACACCTGCAGAGAAAGTCAACGCGTCTTTTCCTGGGTTAGCAGAAAATCCGTTCATTGATTCTAAAATTGTAGCTACGTTTGGAGATACAACGATAAAGTTTGCACCACCTCTCATAGTTAATTGGTGAATCTTGTTAGAAACTTTTTGTAATTTAATACCTAAAGTTTGGTACCAAGTGCTCTTTGTGTAAGCAGAAGCTGCTGCTGCGTTAGAATCAACTGCGAATCTACCAGTAGCAGAATCATAATCGTATCCAACTCTAGCTGACCAATAGTCAGTAGTGAAAGCGTTTTGTTGTAACATTTCTAAGATTTCTAAGTCGATTTCTAAAGAGATGTACTCACTTAACATTTGAGTTAACTCAGCTTCAGCGTCTACACTATGGTAAGCGTTTAAATCTTGAGCTAATTCCGGTGTCCAAATTGCTTTTAATTTTCTTGTCTTAGCAACAATTGGTTCAGATTTCAATTCTAATTCGATTTCTGGGATTGCTAAGTCTGTTCCTCTATCTTCAAAGTCACCTCTAGAGATATCATCAGGTTGTTTAGAGTAAACTAAAGTTTGAGTTACAAAATCAGTTGCCACAATTGCTCTTGTATCGATTGAAGCTGATAAAAAGAAAGATGCAGAACCTAAAGTATTCAATGTAGTCAATTCAGGGAAATGAGTTATAGATGTAGAACCTGAAACTTTAAATGCTCTTACTGCATTATAATCAGCGTTAGAAGGTAAACCTACTGTCACTTTTCTCCAAGCTTGAGAACCACTTGTAGCTGCAAAAGATGCAGATAATGTTTCATTACCTAAGAAATCAGATGCAGAAGCTGAAGCTACAGTTGCTGTAACTGCTGCAGTTACATCATTGATTGTATATCCGAATCTACCTGCTCCGTAAAGACCACCTTCAGTAGCTTGAGTAGAACCCAATTTGTTACCTGCTGGAGATAAGTTATCTTTACCGAAAGTACCACCATTACCGAACATAGAAGAACCAGAAGCTGGTCTGTTTGCGTCGTTTTGAGTACCATATTTGAAATCCATGTAGAAAATAAGACCAGAAGGTAAGTTCATTGGTTGAACTGAAACGAATTCTTTAGCTGCGATAGAACCGAAGATTCTTCTTACTAAAGGTAACGCAACACCAGCCCACTCTTCTGAACCAGAAGATGTACCTGTTCTTGTAGCCTCATCTAATAATTGTTTAGCTTGGTTTTCTAACATTACTGCCATACCATGCTTAGTTGTTTCAGAACCTACTCCTTCAAGTAAGCCTGTTTTTTCCCATTTAGCTTTCAAACCACGAGTTTGTTCAAGCATTACGCTTTGTGGGTTTGCGCCAGTCATTAATTTTTTAATGTCCATTTTTTTGTTTTTTAATATTTTTATTTAATAATACCTGCTAACTTTTGAAATCTATTAGAAATTTGAGTATTTTCTGCAATTACTTGCTTAGATACTGCTGGTTTAGTAGATTTTGTTACTTTACTAGCAATTCCTTCAGAAATAGATTTTTTAGTAGATTTGTTAGATGATGAATATTTGAAATTCTCTGCTAATGTAGAGTATACCAATTTAACTTCTCTAACTGATTTTGTTCTATCCAAAGTTTCAATCACTTTCACTTTTTGTTCGTTAGTCATGTTGTGAGCTCTGAATAATTTATTAGCGAATAATAACTTAGCGTTTAATAAGTTAACTTCGTTAATTGTTTTTTGTAAGAATTTGATAGTTTTGTAAGCTTCGTTTAATTCAGCGTCTTTTTCGTCAGCTTTCTTATCTTCTGCATCACCTTTCATATCATCTTCCATTTCACGTAAGATTTCTTCTAAGTCAACAACATCTTTGTCATCTTCTTTAGAATCTTCTTCCGCTTCATTAGTTACAACAACTTTTGGTGTTTCACCTTTGTCAGTACCAGCTTCAGAACCATCTGCTAAATTTTCAGCAACTGCTGAATCATCACCATATGTATCGTCTTCTGCACCTTCTTGGTCATCACCACCTAATTGTGCTTCTAATTCTCTGATGATAGCTTCTAAGTCCATATCATCTTCGTTGTTGTCATCACCGAATTGGTCGTCTCCGCCAAATTGGTCATCACCACCTTGTGCAAATGGGTTTTCTTCTTCAGTCTCTTGTCCAAATGGATTTACTTCTGAATCATCACCTTGTGCAAAAGGATTTTCTTCTTGAGAATCTTCACCTTCTAATTCTGCCAATCTAGCTTTCAATTCTGCAATTTCTGCATCTTTGTCACTTTCTTGGTCATCACCGAAAGGATTTTCTTCTTCAGAAATGTCTGCTACTTTCTTATAGTCAGTACCAGCTTGTTCAGGTTTACCTGAGTCTTTTTTAACACCAACTGATAAGTCTGTGTTAGCATCTAATGTTGGTTGTGTTCCTGGGTTTTCTGCATAACCTGCATCAACTTTTGAACCAATACCAGTAGATGTTAATTCTTCGTCTACTTTTTCAGCTTCATCATCCTGTGCTTCTGCTTCTGCTCTCATCTTTGCAGATAAGATAGATTGAAGTCTAGGAGTAAAAGCTTCTTCAAGAGCGATTTTTGCGTTAGCTAATGCAGTTTCTTTAACGGCTTTAGCATCGGCAATAGATTCCTTCAATAATTTTGAATTTGCCATCTTTTTTCCTTAAATTTTGTTGTGAAGTTATTCTTGTAGGGAACTCCAATGTAATTATGTTGATTGTTCGGTCACACCTTATAGAGAAGGGTATTCATTAATCAACTATGTCTTGTAATCTTATAATAAAAAATAAGATATTTGATAATATATATGTAAATTTTTTAGAAAACTAAAGAAAACTACTAAAATAGTTTGTTTTTTCTTATAGTTTCTTCTTTTTGTAACCTCTTTCTTTTGGAAGGTTTAATAAAATTCTTCCTTTCTCTAAGTTCTTCTATTTGTTTTGTGGACTGAACTCTCTTTTTGTAATCTTTTATTGCCCACTCTATATTTCCACCTCTAACACTTACTACTAACATTCTTCTATTGTAAATTAACCAATTTGTATTTTGTTGAGTATAATAAAGTTACAATCGTATCTATATCGTTTTGTAACCAACTCATTTGTAATTTTTCGTCTTTTCTTAATTTTGCAACTACTGTAATCAATTTATCAAAATATGCAATTACATTTTTGATATCATTATTTGTATCTAAACCACTTACCGGTTGTAATTTAATTAATCCGTATTGTCCTTGATATGCTTCAACTAATCCATCTACTAATCCGCCAATTGCATCATAATAGTTTCCTAACGCAACATGTGCTGAAAATGAACCAACACCTTTAACTCCTACATGGAATGAATGTGTTTGTGTTCTACTATGTAATAATAATGATGCTAATTGTTCCATTTTATTTATTATTTACAGGTTTTACATTCTTGTAATCCCAATCTTTCTTTCATTTGTTGTTCGGATATTTCTGCTATTTCAAAATATCTTCCTAATACATGTCCCATATCTTCATATAATGCATCTAATCTTTGTTGTTGTGATTGCGCTTCAACAGCTTCTTTTTCAAATGCACCTTGTAACTTTTTAAGTTCGTTCATATTTCTTTTAATAGTAACTCTATCAAACCAGTCACCACCTTCTCTTAAAGTATATTCTTGTGCTGCATCTGCAATACCACCTAACGTTTCAGCAACTTGTCTGATGTCAGATTTTCTTCCCATTTGCTCTCTATATTGACCATATGTAGAAATGATTTCCAAAAAATGCTTCTTTAATTGAGAAGGCAATTGTTGAAATTCTTCATTTTCTTTCATTAAATCTCTTAACTTTATCATATACTATTTCTTTAAAATATCGTTTTTTCTAATCTTTGAAACCGCTTGCATTAATTGTTGTTTATCCAATCCTAATGAATCGATAATTTTAGCAATTACTAATTGTTCTTTTTTTCTTGACAAATTGTAATTTCTTATTTGAGCCACTAATCTTTCTAAAAATCTATCAACTTGTGCCGGTAAAGCAGTATCCATATCTTCCAAATCTTCTTTTGTAATCTCTTTACCAGGTATTAAATTTACTAATTTCATTTTATTAATTTAATTCAATTATAATTTCTCTCATTAAATCTTGTGCTTTACACCATTTACCACATTCTTCTGCTATTTGTTTCCATTCTTTTAATTCATTCATTGGTGCCATAAATGCCCCATGTGTTGATGGATTAGATACAAAGTCCCAACCCACTAATTCGAAATCTTCCTGAACCATTACAGTCCCATCTCTTAATTCTTTTACTGAACCCAATCCTCTAGATGAAATACCCAAACGAATATTATTTTTTAATAATTCTTTTAAGATATTTCCTGATGGTGTTGAAAGAATTTCCACTACACCACAAACATCATCACCTTCCCAAAAAATTTCTCTAATGTTGTGTGATACATTCTTTAAATTAATAACCGGAGATTCAGGATGGTCTAATTCACCCAAAGCTCTACGTTCTTTAATAAGTTGGCCGTATTTTTCACACTCTCTCATTAAAATTTCTTTAGGATATCTTCTACCATTTTGATTTGCAGCACCTGCTCTTTGAAGAATTCCCTTAACTAAATAAGTTCCATTTTCTTCTTGTTGAAGTTTTGCTTCAAACAAATGCGTTTCTATCAATAATCCTTTACTCATTATTTTTTATTTCTTAATGCTGCTAAATCTGAACCTTCAATTTCACCATCACCATCAGTATCAATTTTTTTTTGACCTGCAGTTAATTCTGCCTCATTATATCCTCTCAATCTTCCTTCTGTTTTTGCTTTTGCAGCTTTATCCACTGCTTGAAAGAATTTTGCTTTTTCATCATCTGACATATCAGGAATAGATTTACCTGTTCTATCTAACATATGTTTAAATAATTCTTGATAGTCACTTTCTTCTTTAACTACCTGACGAATAAGTTCTTTTAATTCTGATGTTTTCATTATTCTGAAATTTGTCTGATTTTTTGGTCTAATTTTAATAATCTTTCTTGTATACTATAAATATGATTATTTGTTCTTTTCCAATAACTTTTATTATTTACACCACTTTCATTCTTAATTTTACCATACCAATTAAGAAATCTTTCCATTTCTCTTAATTGCTTATTGATATTAGATATACCTCTACCAATTTTAGCCTGTGCACTTGCTTCTTCATTTTTTAATTCTAACCAACGATTTTCATTAACGACAGTATAGCCTGTTAAGTCTGCTTGTTTTTTTCCTTTTTTCTTTTCACTATCTTTACCACTAAATGCAAAAGGAGTATTATATCCTTCTACACCACCAGTTGTATTCATTTCATCAATCATTCTTTCTCTAACCATATTACGAATGATTTCTTTAAGTTTGTTGATACGCTCTTCTTTTTTATCAGGCAATCCATCGTGTGATGTAGATGCAAAATCTTTGGCATCTTTATCACTCATTGAATCTGCCGCTTTACTAACTTCTGGCGATGGATTTTCCATATCACCCTTTTGAGCGGCATGAACCATACCCATAAATCGTTGTTGTGCTTTTGATACTGATGGCATTTGTTTAATTTTATGATAATATTGAACCGGTTCCTGCAGATACTCTAATTGCCGTTGGATAACATGGATAAATTTGTCCAGGTACTAATTGATTTAAATAAATGTCTCCACCACCTTCTAACGATATATTTCCTTGTACTACCGAACCAGATGGAATCATTACACCCCACACTTTTGTATACAATGATGATGTTGATTGGTTTCCTATTTTAGTCCAAACTGACGATGATGTAAAATAATCTATTTTTGAAATTCTATAATTTGTCATTTTTTATTTTTTTAACGATTGTTTTAATTCATTTAATAACTCATACGTCATCATCATTGCTGATAAATGTTGTTCTTTAATCTTTTTAACAGATTTAATTTTTCTAATATTTGAAATTGTTTCTGCTAATTTTATTTTTGTAACTTTGTCAGTAATTTTAGAACCAACTTCTTTCAATGAATTAACCAAATTAGTTACTTCATTGCTAACGTATTCATTTAATTTACCAGTATTATTTATATTATTAATATATTCTCTTAATAATCCTTTTTGCTGTTCGGTTAAATTCTTATATTTGTTGTTGAAATTTTCAACTAATATTTTGTAAGATATGGCTCTCAAATCATCATCCTGTTTTCTATATTCTTCTAAAACTGCATCTTTTACTTTTACATCTTTATTTTGAATAGAAGAATTTATAATATTTTCTGCAATTGTAAATCTAGATGATACGATGTCCGTTGGGTCGTATTGGTCATCGGTAGTTGTAATTTCAAATATTTTATAAATAGATGCTAATGTTTTATAATTTGAAATTGGAGATTTGATAAACTCATCTAAATTATAAGTTTCTTTAATTTCTTTAATTAAATTATATTTTTCTTTAATAAGTTTTTTCTCATCTAATCTTTTACGAGCTTCGCATATTGTATTAATAAATTGCTCAGCTTTTGATTCCGAGTTATATTTTTCATTAATCAAATATTGATATAATTTTAATTCTTTTGATAATTCTTTTTTTGAATTAAAATGTTCTTTTAAAATCTTTTCTGCTACCGATTTGTTTGCAGACATTATTTCCGAAGTAATCTGTCTTACTAATAATTCAAATATAAATCCAGTATTTTTAAACTTCGAATGCTTTATTTTTTTCATCAATTTGTATAATTTGTCAGATATAAATATATCTTTCTATGAGAATACTACTCTTTATCTAAATTCTCTGTTAAAATCTTTTTTTTGTTTCCATTCATATCTTTAAATATCTCAAAATATGAATTTTTTCTAGGTTTATATCCTACCGAACCTTCTTTTTGTTTAAGGGTCTTAATACCTAATGGGTCTCTACCTTCTGGATGGTCATCTTTACCATATCTAACAGGGTCTTTAGGTCTACCAACACCATCTTCTTCTAATTCAGTTTTTAATCTATCCAATTCTTCTTCAACATTAGTAGGACCATCGGTACCGGTTTCTTTTGCAGGGTCAACGCCTTGAGTTTCAATTGATGTTAAACGGAATGTTTGTTTAGTATCATCTAATACTTGTAATGTCATTTCATCTTGTTCATCTTTAGCCATTTTCATTACCGCTTCATACATCCATTCTTTAGAGAACATTTTCGTTTGCTGCATTTGTTGAATTAAAGCTACCTTTGAAGTATATAGTTCAACTTGCTCTTGCTCATAGATTTTAGATGGAATAGTTAATTCTAAAGTAAAATCCGTCAAACGGTCATCATCTATTCCTTGTGCATATAAATGAATGATTGCTATTTTTGTTAATTCCGATATAACTACTCTTTGTATTCTTTCAATTGTTTTTGCAAATCTAACATCCATTGCTGCCAATGTAGCTTTACCATTGGTATCTTCTTCATATCCTAAATATGCTTTTGGAATTTGAAGAGCGGCCATTAACTTACCTTTTAAGTAGTTAATATCATCAATCATATTATACTCCAATCCTTTTAGGGTATCAATAGAAGTACCATTATCACTACCTCTTACTGGCATATAATAATCTTCTATAAGATTTTGAACATTATATTTTAAATTATATTCACCTGTTTTTTCATCCACAAAAGGAACTTTTTTAGATGAATTGATAATTTTTTGCATGTAGTTATCCACTTCATTTGGTGGAATATTACCAACATCAATTTTAAAGATTCTTTTTTCAGGAGCTCTCATTACTCTATGAATTAACATAGCATCCTCCATTAACATAACTTGTTTCCAAACTCTTCTTGCACCTTCTAGCATTGATTTACCATAAGGTAAGAAGTTAGAATCATTATTTAAACGAAAATGGGCAATCTCATAGTTCTCATATTCTTTCTTTGCAGTTTGCCCTACTGCGTTATATGGATTTTGATATGGAGCATAAATAAATTTAACTCTTTGTGGATTTTTTGGGTCAAATCCTTCAATTCTACTCATTTCATATGTAGACATTGGGAGAACATTCACAATACCCAATCCTTCCGCCATTTCTAATTGTAAATAAAAATCACCATACTTAACCAAATTTCTTACCCAAGGCCATAAGTTAAATTCAACATTTACAATATCATAAAATAAATTTTCTAATATTTGTTTAATATTATCATCTTCATGATGAATTTTTAATACATTTCCTTGTTCGTTTCTAGCAGTAGATTCATCTGCGTATATATTTAACGCTGATGATAAAATTGGGTCACTATCCATTGAATCATAATCTCTAAACAAATCAATTCTAACTTGTTGATATGCCATCGAAGATTCTAACTGACCCGTACCAAAATTGGTTACTCTCATTTTCATAAAACGGTCAACAAGGTTAGTTGTCATTGATTGATACTCATCAGTATCAACAACTTTAACACCTTTTGTAGTTTTACGAACTATGGTATTTGTTGAAAATAATTTTTGTAACCTACCGAATATTGTTTTATCTGCCATTTTTATATAATTCTATTTTTCTAAATATATGGAAAATTTTCCACTTTTCCAAATTTACCATTTTCTACAAGACCAATAATTTGCTTTATGTCTAGGTCCTGGACTATCACAATTCATTCTAGCTCTAAATGATTTTCTTGCAGCAGGATTTGATTTTCTAATCTTCATTCCTTTTTGTCCGAAGTTTACTTTAACAACATTTCCTGCAGGATTCTTTACATATACTTTGAATTTCTTAACATCACCTTGCATTGGTTTGCCCAACTTAACTTCTCTACCTTGATATTCTGCTTCATGCATACAAGGGCAAGTTGCTTCATTTAAATCTTTAGCGTATGCTCTCATAAAAGAAATAAAATCTCCCATGTCCTCATCTTCTACATCATATTCTTCTGGTTCAACTAAACCATAATTAACATCGTCATCACTATTAATATCTTCCGTTGCTTCATCTCCCCAATAACCACCTGGATTATCATTTTCTTTTACTGGAACACAATTTGGTACTTCTTTACCATTTTTATTCTTTGTTCCAACCATTTCGTATCCTTTCCAACAAGGATTTTCCATTTCTTTCAATGGAATTAAGTTTATTAGTCTCATATTACAATAGTTTCAACATATAAATATAAAGAATTAACCAATTAACCAAGTTAAGTTTTCTTTTTCACCTCTACCTACATTCATTTCATATGGATTATCTTTTAAATGACTATGTGCTGTATATAGTCCAGAATGTTTATTTACATGAGCAGAGTTTAACATACTTTTAGTTAAATCAATCCCTTCTTGCTTTAAACGAAGTGCTGTATTACGAACCCACAATCCAATTGCTAATGCCATAATTAAATCATCATTATAACTTTTCATAGCTTCGGCTCTACCACCACTCCAAATAAAAGTAAACATTTCATCTATCAATCTTTGTGAACGAATTAGAATATCTTTATCTGTCATATAGGTGTCCAATGCTGATATAATTAATGGTCTAGTTTTTGAAGTCGTACTAAAACCTGCAATCATTTTCTTTTCGTCTCTATAAAATTTATTAGACATTTGTTTTTCAACATCAATATATTTTAAATCATTACTCATATAGAATAGATTTCCATATCCTCTATCTATAATAGTTTGTATAGTTGACCAACCAACATTTGAATTTTCTACTACTAAAAGTGCGTTATTCCATTCGGTTGCTACCGCTGTTAAAAAATTACCAAAATCTTTTGTTTCGATTTTACCTCTATATTCGGCAACTTGTGAACTATCTTCAATATCAATTACCTGAAATGTAGAATAATCCGAACCATCACCTCTAGCTACGTCGGCAACTACCATATAGTTTCGATTGTAGTTAGGATGTTCCCATTTCCAATAGTTACCATCAAATCCAACTTTTTCGACAGGGTCCATCACATATGTATCTTTATACCACATTAGTAATTCAGGGTCAATGACGGTATCACCGGAACCAACAAAGTCACAATCACATTCTTGTGCCGCTCCTTTAACTCCTAAAATACGAGTTTGTTCATCTCTCCATGCCTGATTTCTTTCTGGATGAACAGTCCAATGAAGATTGATACAATTGAAACCATTACTTCCACTTTCCCCTTCTACCCACATTTTATGGAACCAGTTACCCACACCATTTGGAGTAGATAATACAATTGCAGAACCACCCGTTGATAATGTAGATTGTGCTGATAACCAAATTTCATCAATATCTCTAATGAACGCCGCCTCATCCACAACTAATAGGGATAGGGCTTCAGAACGTCCTGCATCTGGAGAAGATGCGATTGCTTTTACTTGTGAACCATTTTTTAATTTAAGAGAAAGTTTATTATCTTCTACCGAACTATTACTACCATCTCTTAACCAAATAGGAAGTAAGTCGTGCATAACTCTTACTTTCTCTACCAGATTCTTTGCTACAGTCACTTTTGTTGCAATAACCAATGCGTTAAAATCTTGATTAAACAACATCTTCCAAAGTATAAATCCCGCAGAAAGAGTTGATAACCCTAACTGACGAGATTTAAGAATAATATTAAAACGATTATCTTTGAAGTCTGTTAAACAATCTTCCTGGAAATGATAAAGGTGAAAGGGTATTTTTCCTCTCACCGGATGCTGAATTATACAATATTTTTTCATAAAATATATCGGGTCTCCCGCACATTTACGAAATTCTTCAGCTATTATCTCTTTTAATGACTTTTTAGGTTGCCCTTGAACAGACATTATTTTTTAAATTTTATTTTCCAATATACACCACCACCGATATATGGAGATAATGTTCCGTTAGTTCCATCGGTTACTCTATTAGAAATACCAACACCCAAATTATAGATTTTATCTTTTTTAGTTTTGATTAATAATCCTGCACCTAAATTTGAAACCACATCTGCTTTATTAAATCCACCAGTTAATCCATAATATACTTGAGTTTTAGGTAATTCTTTAACAATTAAAGTTTCTTTAATTTCTCTTTGCTTTACTTTTGCGTTGAAGGTTCTACCTAAAATTTTGTTTTTTGTAATTGTATCTATAAGAGAAACTTCACCTAAACTATCTGGTAAATGTAATGTATCTTTGTAGATATATTTTGCTAAATAATCATGTAATAATGCCGCTGTGTCCACATCAACTAGTCTAATTGCCGTATCATGTAGAATTACTTCATGTATAATATCTGCTCCTTTTTTAGTTAAAGTTTTTGTTTTTACAACTTCGACAGTGTCTATTTCATGTTTAATAACTTCGTATTTTTTTCCATCAATTTTAATGGTTCTTCCTGGCATTTTACCACCTGGATTAAAATACTCTAATAAAATAATTGCAATTAAAACTGCAATTGCAATGTTTTTTAAATTTAATAATTTTTTCATAATTAATTTTTTATCAATTCTGGATGATTTAATTCACGTAACTTATTTTCTAATGCCAACTTACGTTCTATCAATGTTTCAATAGCATCGTAAGCACCATCAATATCTTTTTTCACATCTTTTTTAACTTGTTCTATATCCACTTTCCATTCCCACTTTTCTAATTTACCATCTTCGGTAATGGTTTCAAAATGAGATTTTATACCTGCCAAACTTTCTTCCATTTTAACTTTCATATCTCTAACATATGCTAGTTTATTTAAAGTTATTTTATAATCTTCATAAAATGGATATGTTCCATCTTGTTGAAGTTCTCTTTCTTTTTTAGCTAAACAAACAATACATAATCCAGTTCTACGAATTAATTTTTTATCCGCATTGCTGTATTTATCTGTTTTACAATCTACTCCATGACATGTGTTCATTTTTTGTAAAAAATCCCTCACATCATCCATTTGAGAAACTGCTATTTTAAAACCTTCTTTCTGTTCCCATTCCTTTCCATCACTATCCGTCCACCTATCACCTACTTCTCTTTTTGTTTCCGTTTCCTTTTCATAACCAAATACTCTTTGTGTATTATCTTCTCTACCAAAGACGGTATCTATAATAAGTTTACGAGATTTATGAATATTTTTATTTTTCTCATCAAAACTTTTTCTTTTTGCCATACTACTATGTTTAAATAACTAATTGTTTATACTATATATATCAATTTTATTCGTAAAAAATACCAAGTATTTGATTTAGAGGTGCAAATGTACCAGTAAGTTTATATGTGTTACCATTATAAAAAAATACTAATCCTTCATTTGCAACTATTTTATCAATACCACCCAATTGATTTAATCTATTTAATTCTTGTTTTAATTTTTGTATTTGGGCCGGACTTCCAGAATCTCTTACCTGACTTGCAACTGATTTTAATTTCTCTTTCATTGAACGAATGGCTTTATCTGGATGAACAGTCAATACACTTCCAACAAATTCTAATACATCTGCACCAACTCCTAAAAATATTTCTTCAAATGGTTTGATATTTTCTTTTTGTTGTTTTATAACATTTACTTTATCGTTTTCAACCGCCCAATCCTGTAATTTAGGATTTGATATTGTATTTAAACGAAATGATTTATCTCCAAACGCCCATCTTCTAACTAATGATTCTTTTGTCATTTTATCAACCTTTGATGGTGCTTTTGTATCAATAAAATTTTCCCACCAAGTTTGATGATATACTGAAACATTATCACTATCTTTTAAACCAAATTCATTTTGTACTTTATTTAATTTTGAAAGATATTTTCCTTTTTTAGATGCCAAATCTGATGATTTTGGTATTTCAGTTACCGGCGGGCCTTGAATTGTATATTTAGATTGAACATCTGCATTAACTTGTTTAATCATACCAGCTAATGTTCTTGCTGTACCCTGGTCTGCACCAATTGCGTTTCCTTTCTCATCATAACAAGTTGTATTATGAAATATTAATAAAGCTTGTCCGTAAGGAATAACATTTACCGATGTAGGCCAGATTACTTCCAAATTCATAAAACATTTTCCTTCGTTAAATATCTTTTTTCTTTGAGTTTCCGAAAGAGATTGTATTGCAGCTGATAAATCTCTCATAGCAAAATTATATGCATCAGTTAAACCACCTCTACCTGCAAACTTTGATGCAACATCTTCGATACCCATTGCATTTGCTCCAGCGTTTGCTAAATTTCCTTTATTTCTAGCTGCGATTAATCTACCACTTTTCCAACTTATTGCCAAAGCCTGTCCATCAGTTTTTTCTCTTACTACACCTAAATCTCCTTCTAATGCTTTTGTAATAATATCTTTTAAATCACCAAAAGTTAAATCCATATCATCAAATGGATGGCTCATATGACCATATGCACCACCTTCCATTAATAAACCTTCTTTAATAAAATCCGTTTCTACATAATCAACATCAGGAAGATTTTTAATTGTATATCTAATAGTTCTTTCTTCACCATCTTCATCTCCAAATATCGCATCTGCTGTTGGAAATTCGGTTTGTGTATATCCACCATTTGTATACCAATCTTCTTGTTTGTTTATACCATCTTGTCCGTCTAATACTCTTTTTTTACCTTTTGGAACATATCCACCGTCAGGTGAACCATCTTCGGATGTGTTTAAACTAACTTCTTTTAGATTTTTTTTTTCAAATAAATCTTCTATACCTAATCTTTTTTCAATTGATGTGATTTCTTCATATCCCATATCCCTTAAACTTCCAACTATTTCATCTCTATTTGGTTTTTTACTTCCACAAACTACTAAACTAACTTGTTTTTTAATGTTAGGTCCTCCTTTATCAAAATACTTTACAACATTTTTAAAATGGACATCTTTACTTCCCATTTCGTATATATTCTGCCCTTTCTTATCCATTCTAAATGTAGTTGCTACTTTACCATTTATTGTTGGCATTCCATGGTCATCTTTTCCAAAATCCTTAACAACAACTTTTTTGTTTTTAAATTTTCCCATTAAGACGGTATCTCCCTTATCAACATCTACATTAATATCTTCCACCTTTTGATATCCACCTTTGCCATCAAAATCAATCGTATCATCATCTGCTTTTATTCCTATATCGAATTTGTGATTATTTGTAAAATCCTTATCCGCCTTACTTACAGGTACGTGATTATATGCTGTGTGTGCTTCTTGATAAATTTGTTTATTAACTCTACCATATTCTCTCATTAGAATTCCTGCAACTGCATGTGCTTGATTTTCTATTGGTGAACCATCCGCTCCATCTTTATTAACATTTCTAACTAATCCCATTTCATCTTGCTTTCTATGAACCATTTCATGTGCAAGAGTTCTACAAATATCAGCGGTTAATCTACCTTCGATTGCTACATATATAGATTTATCATCTGGATTATACCCACCTAAACTTGTTTTTACTTCTGCAAAATCTCTACCTGTAATTAAATTAACTTTTGGCGTTTCTTTTAATTTTAATCGTTTAGTTGCAAATTCTACAAAATGTTGAATTGAATTTTGTTTAGTTTCTGAAATGTTTTCATTTAATCCTTTTGTAATATTTTGTAATTTTGAAACTTCTTTTTGTTTTTTATAAGATTCTAATGTTTTTAATAATTGTTGAGGATTTGGTTCAAATGTTTCCATTTTTTTAACAACATCTGCAACTAATTTTATAAACATATCACCATGTGCCTTTGTTTCATCCATTTCTTCCATTAATCCCATACCTTTAAGCGCCATATGTCCTAACCCAGCAACGCCTGCACCAACTTGTGCTTCGACATGTCCCTCACCCGCTGCCAATCCAACTGCTTCTAGTCCGCAATGTTTTGCGAAATCAATCGCTGCATGTGCTGAAAATCCACCAACGCTTGATACCGAATGAGCTGCACCATGAGTCGCAGCGTGGATAATACCACCAATACCCTTTCCAGCTACTGCTGCTCCACTTGCTCCTGCAATTGCTGCACCTACTACAACCGATGCCCCTATTACCGCTACATCTTTAAGAGTTGAAATACACGCTTTTCTTTGTCTTTTTTCCTCATGCTCACTATATTTGTATTGTCCATCTTTATCTTTAAACCAACCAAATTGTGGTTTACCGGTATACATTGTTGATAATGCCAAAGATTTTAGGCCTCTACCTGTATTTTTTAGTTGGTGGTATTTTTGTTTTACAACTTCATATACTTTTTCTGCTATATTTTTTGGAAGATTTGAAATAAAATCACCAATTTTTTGAGTCCACTCTTTTCTTGTTTCGGAATGTGGGTTGGTTGTTTCGTGTACTTCATGTTGTTCTTCTTCTGAAAAATCTTTGATTATATCTTCACATTTTCTTTTTGCTTCTTTAGCTATTTCTGCAGCCTTTTCTTTAATTTTATCTATATTAGATTTTTCAGCATCGGATTTTAATTCACCACCTCCTAATTTTTGTTCAGGTGGGGGGCCTTGTTCTTGTCCTTTTTCTCCAGGAGCAGATGTTCCAGTTTCCTTATCTATTTTCCCTTGTTGTGTTTGACCTTTTTTTGTTGGTTGGCCAGGTTCAGCTGGTTTTGCTGCTTGAGTTGCTGCTTTTCCAGGTTGTTCTTTTGGTTTTGGTTCATTTGCCGGTGCATCCGATGGTCCAACTATTTTTGCTGCTTGAATATGTGCAGGATGTTCTTTTGGTAATCTTAAAGCATCTCTAGCTTTAATTTTAGTTGATTTTCCTTTTGAATTTGTATATGTTATATCTCTATCTAATGCTTTATTAGGTGCTTCACCAAAATATTGTTTAGCAAATTCTTCAAACATTTCATTTGTAATATATCTTTCTACTATTTCTGAAATAGGGTCATATGGTTCATTCTTTTTATGCCAATCTGGTTCATCTGATGGATGCTCCGTTTCATGTCTTGTAGGATGTGGTTCTGGTCTCATTTTTGATGAAGGTTGTGTATTATTTGTTTCATCTACTGAACCTGTTGGAGCTCCGTTAATATATCCACCTGGTAAATCTAATCCAACTCCTATACCACCTGGAAATCCTTCATTTAATTTTGATGTTATCATTTTAAAAATATCTTTATCGAATTTTGGATACGCTTTAAGAAAAAACTTTTTAGCTTTTTCTTTATCATCACTTCCCAATCCTTTTCTAACTTGTGTCCCACTTATTGGATTTTCTTCTCCAGGTATTGGATATGTGTAACCAATTTCATCATAACCATATCCGGCTTTCCCGTTATATGGTTTAAAATATTTACCATTTAATCTATCAGCATCCTTTTCACCTACGGCAGCAATATATTGTGTATCTTTGCCATCAAATTTTTTAAGTAGTTCCATAGGTCTGTATGGATTGCTAACTTTTACAAATTTAGTCGATGGTACTCCAAACATTTTAGTTGCAATTTCTTTCTTTTCATTAAATGAAAATGGAGATTTATCCGAAGATGTATCATTCGATGTTGCAATATAAACATTACCGGAACCAAATTCAGATACTAAATGTTGATATGCAGCATAGTGTCCTTTATGAAAAGGCTGAAATCTACCCGCATAAACAACTATTGTTTTAGTTACTTTTGGTTTGTTTGCTTCATTTATTAAATTCATAACTATAAATATCTCTAAATCAAAGTATTTTCACCTTGTAACAAAAAGTTAATCATTTTTGATTGTTCGTGTTGATGCTTTTTTGAAAAAGAAAGAAAATGTTCCTGATTATACAAACAAATTTCTTTAACATTTCTTAAAAATTCATCTTTTTCATCTTTTGGTTTATTATGAAATTTCATTATTTCATGTATTACTTTATACATTCTATTTGAATCTTTTACTTCCGTATCATAACTTTCATCAATAAATCCATCAAATGTTTTAAATCCCAAAGAACGAATATATTCCAATGATTTTGCAGGTCCTAATAATATAAATGGTTGACAATGGCCAATGGGTTTCCATATTTTTTCAGAAAGATATCCAGTAGCAAATTCTTTTTCTTCGTGACCATGTGATGTTTGAAAAAATATAGATTCAGTAACAATACTCATATATGAATTTAAATATATATCTTTATTTTCAAACCCATATCCAGCTATTTTTGTTAAATCATCAATATCCAAATGATTCGATGTATTTTTTACTAAATCTATAAACGAATCATCATCAAACATATATCTATGCTCATCTATAAGTTGTTGTGAATAAAACTTTTTATCCCAAGAAACTAAAAAATTATCTAACCCAGCTCTCCATAAATCATACAATACTTTTATTCTATGCGGTTTCCAATGTCTACAAAGAAATAAAAAATCTTTTTTATCTTTACCAATTGAATCTATAAATTCTTCCGGTGTAACTACTGAATTTTTTGTATTCCCTATTTTTCCAACCTGTGGTTCATCATTATTATTCCAATATGAAAAATCTGGATTTGTTAATGTATTTAAAAATTCTTGAGATTTTGCTATTAATGCTTGATTATAATCCAATACTTTTATATTTCTTCCTAATTTTTCAATATTCTTTTTTAATTTAAAATCTTGAAAAATAAAATAAACTTTTTCATCTGGTATTTCATTCTTATCAATAAAGTTAAATATTTTTTCAAAATTTTCTTTATTAACACCTAATCCACCATCTATAAAATAACTTATAACTAAATTTCCATCATAATTTTTAATTTCTTCAATTGCAGTTTTAGAAACAAATTCTAATGCCAATTGAGAATGTATTGAGCTTCCGATTCCAAAAAACTTTTCAAAATTACCAAATGGTTCTACCACATAAAACCATTTTTTTCTTATTCCTTTTTTTTCTCTATCTTTTATTATTTCAAATATAGACTTTCTATTAGTATATTCTGATAAATAATTACTATTATAAACCGCCCAATCATCTCCCCATCTTTCTCTAAAATACGGACCAGATTGGTCAAATTTAAAATCAGATGCTCTTGCAATTGAACCTAAAAATTTAGGATTTAAACAATTTGGTTGTTCTCCATTATGTGTTACCACATCATAACCAAATATTAATTGTTCTATCATATTATAATAATTTATTTTTTAAAGTATATTTTGATAAAAATTCAGAAAGAATTTCTTTTACAAATTTTTTATTTAATCTAGATGAAACATGTCCTAAATACCATCTATTATCCATTTCATATTTTATTTCTTCTAATGTTTTATCATGATGTTCCATAAATAAAATATCCGCATATACTGATTTATTCATATCTAATGGTCTATTTGGATATGTTTTTAAATTAGAAACATCCCAATTTCGAATCGCCCATTCAATTATACCACCATGTTTTGTAATACCATCTTCTTTATAAAACCAATGATTTGACCAATCTATCATATCTATTAAATTTTTAACATATGGTGTATCTGAATAGTCATATAAATTATCCAATTCCCAAGTATTTGGTATAAATTTTTTATCCAATACTGATTCTGAAAATTTATCTTTATCAGTTTCTCTATAATTTGGAAATCCCATTCCCCAATCTTTTGTGTAACTTTTAGAAAAATTATTTTGAATATCAAAAGTTTTATATTCTATACCTTTTAATTTTAAATAATTTTGAAGTTTTAACATTGCTTCAAAATGATATATTAAACAATTATCATTTGATAGAATGTATTTTATAAAATATGGTAAAAATTCTTTTATTTTGTTATCAACATGTCCAACACCATATCCTCCGGTTAAAAACCAATATCCATATTGACCATTGTATTCTTTTTCTTCAATCCAATCCGATATATGTGCCAATCCTTTTAAATCTATACCAAATTCATCTATTTTTTCATTTGATATAAAAAAAGCTTGTCTTGAAAAATTTGACCATTGGGCTATCACAGAAATATCTTCTGCTAATACTCCTTTTTTTAATAACTTTTCTACTCCGTATATTATTGAATTTGCTATTGTGTGATTATCATTTGTTGCACTTCCATAATTTAAAACATTTACATTATATAAATTTTCAATCCAATGTGGCCATCTCCACATTTCTATAAAATCATTTTGAAAATCAGAACAAGTACCTTCGGTATTGCATCTATATTCTTGACGTGTGAATGAACATCCACTTGTTATTAAATATTTCATTTATTAAGCAGTTTCGTATATTTTTTTTATTGAATTTGGATATATTTCATTTGTCAATATATTGAAATTATCTTTTGAATAATTATTATAATCTTCTTTAAATTGTTTTAATTCTCTTTTTGATAAAGACATTACTTTTTTAGTAAAATTTTTAATGCCATCCATTCTTTCCGAATCATTTGCTATATCATTATATGAATGATTCCAAAAATCATATCTATATTTTAATCCCATATTTTCTAGCATTGATATAGTGTTAACCTTTGAAATCATAATAAATGGGTGACCCATTAAAGTTGGTTTCATTGTTTTTTCTGAAATATTATTCCAATTTAAAAAGGTATCTGCTGTACCTCTGGACCTTTCCGTATGGTAAAACCTAGTTTCGGCTACAATATCAAAATAAGAATCTAAATAAGAAACAAAATTATAAGCGTTATTTCTTTCTCTATATTTTTCATAATTTTCATAATCATTTAAATGCGGCAATTCTTTTAATATTTTCATATTATTATATTCCTCTCTAAATGCAACAGGTATAAAATCATCAAATAAAGTTGGCTCATAATCAGGACCAGTTGATGCCCATATAAAATCTTTTATATAATCATTTTCATATAAAAATTCTAAAAATTGTAGTTTATGTATTCTAGTATGGCCTGCATAAAACATACCTTTAAATTTCCTTAAAACTTTATTAGAGGCCATTTCAACTTTTTTAAAAGCTAAAATGTTTTGAGGAATTATACTAGTTGGTTGGATATAATGAAACATCAATTCTTCAAACCATAATTGATTATCTCTATTTTTAATTAAATTTTTAGATATCACATAATTTTCAACCTTAATCAAATCGCATAATTGGTCTATATGTTTTTGATTAATTTCTTGATTATCATATGTTGAAAAATCAAAAAAAACATTTTTTAATGATATTGATTTTATAAACGAATTTAAAAAATCATGCATACCCATTTCTGGAGAATCAAACGATTCAAAAGAAATAAATAAAGATGTATTTAAATCTATTGAGTCTAAATTTACTAATTCAAATTTAGTAAATAAATCAAAAGATTTAATAAGCTCATTAAAATTGGATTCAAATGAACCGGGTATTATTTTATATCGTTCTAAACTATTTGTTTTTTTTAGATGTACAAAACAAAATTTTTTCATAATTAAAACGATTTATATACAAACGGGTCTCTTTTTTTAAGTTCTTCTAATTTTTTTTTAATCCTCTTTTTGGTTTTATAATCATCGTATTTCTTAACAAAAAAAGAAATTATAGGGATTTTTTTTAATAATTTTTTCATATTTTTTAATTTTTATAATATAATTCAGGATATTCAACTAATAAATGAACACCACCTTCTTTTAATGCATATTTATATGCTAATTCTATATCTTGCCAACTTTTTAAATCGTGAAATTCAATATTTTTACAAATTGATTTAAATTCTTCAAAATAATTTCCTTTATGTTGGTGACCTGGGTCTAATGGGGTATCACTACCTTTACCTAATCTAATAATTAAGTTTAATTTTTTTCCAGTCATTAATTCAAATTTATCAACGTGATTTATTAGTTGATTTGCCGCTGATACTATGAAATCCCATCTAGGATAAAATGTAACAACTCTTTTACCAGTTATTGCCAATCCTAAACTCATACCCATTTGAGTTTCTTCCATTACAGGTACTTCAATCATTTTTTCTTTTGGTACTTCTCCCAAAGTTGTACTCATTGGATTTCCTGCATAAACAATTTGTTGTCCTATAAAAATTGTATCTTCTAATTTTGCTAACTCCGTCATTGCATTTGTTAATGCATCTTTATATGGAGAATATTGTGGTGTGCTCATAATTAATTAAATAAGTGATGAAAATTGTGATTTACATATTTTAAATTATGTATTTTTTTTACTTCTGTCATAAAATCTCTAAATAAAATATTTGTTGGATTAAATACCTGCAATTCTTCTAAATAGTCTGCGGAAAAGGTTCCCCAATCTACTATCTGTCTATAATTTAAAGTTATACCCCATTTAAATTTGGAATCTTTAAATATGTCAGTTATTAGTTCATAAAACATAAACATTTCTTTGTAATTATGTTTGCTAACTACCATTGAACATACAAACTCTTCTATTATATGGTCTTGTGTTGCTAAAAATTTTAAATTTTCTATCAACCTATCCCATTGTCCATTCCATCTAGTTTTCTTTTCGTATGTTTCTTTTGTAGCAGCATCTATACTAATTTCAATTGTTTTTATGTATGGAGTTGCTTTCATTTTTTTCCACAAAGGTTCATCTAATAAATTTCCGTTTGTTATTATTTGCAATTGTTCTAATTTTGGATATTTTGTTATATCAAAATTTATTAAATAATCTCTATAAATTTTTGAATAAAATGGGTCACCACTTCCGGTAACCATAATTCTTTTTAATCCACTTGCAAAATTATCTTCTATTGATTTTAGTAAATGTAATTTTGATTTATGTTCAGGTGATTCCAAATCATCATTTGGTATTAAACTAACTCTACAAGAAGGACATCTTAAATTACAACTCCTATCAAATCCAAAGAGTATCTCTTCTGGAGGTGTTTTGAAATTAATTATATCTTCTTCGGTATGTATATTATAAACTTCTCTAAACTCTTCTATTTCTCTAAACAAATATGGTTTTCTCCCTGTGTTTATTAATTCGTTTAGTCTTGGACATATAGTGTGGTTACAATATTTGTATGTGCCATCCATAACCGATTTACGAATATTTTGAGCAGGCTCCGATGTCCAATTTCTCATAACATCATCACTTTCATTTACAGGAAACCAATTTTCTTTTCCATTTTCGTCTACTCTAATACTTTGAGGTGCCCATGATGGACAGCATATGAATTGAGATGACCATTGTACATCACTATACATAAATGGCATCTCACACACATATTTTTTTAATATTTCCTCTTTATTATCCATTATGGTTTTGAGTTTGGATTGAATTCATTTTTATGAGTTTTATACCATTGTAAAGCGTTTTCTAAACCAGTTTTTAAATCGTATTTTGGTTTCCAACCTAACTTACGCAACTTCTCATTAGAAAGTAATCTAACGGGTATCATTGGAGCTTTGTTACTTACATACTCAATTGGGTTATTATTATTCTCAACCTCTTTAATGGTGTTTAAAACTTCATTAACACTATATCCACTACCATAACACACATTATAGATATCGTAAGTATCTACATTTTCTGCAACACATATAAACCCACTAACCATATCATCTACATGGATTACATCTCTAACTTCACTACCATCTCCCCATACTGGTATTGGATTTAAATTATCTGCTACTTTACGAATATTTGCAGGAGTAACGTGACACTTTTCGTAATCGTATTTATCATTTGGACCAAATGCGTTTGAAGGTCTAATAATTACACATTGCATTGGATTATGAATATGATTTGATAAAAAATCACAAAGTGTTTCACCATATCTTTTCATATTACCTACCGCTTTATATACCGGAAATATGTTAGGTGTTTGGCAATTTTCATCCTCATAACAATACTCACTACCCAAATCAGGATAGACAGTATTTGAAGAAATATACATAAATTTACGAACTTTGTTTTTCCAAGCTTGTTCCATTAGATTTACATTCATTTCCACATTTGCCGTAACGTGTAATAAAGGATTAACTTTGGTATCTAACGCATTTGATGTGTTTGCTGCACAATGAAAAATTACGTCAACATTTTCTGTAACTTTATTACAAAACTCTGCAGTTTGTAAATCTCCTTTTAAATGTTCTACATTTTCCCAACCCTTGAAATCTTCTCTTAAACCTCTACCAAAGGTAATTGCACGGATATTAGTATATCCTTGCTCCCATAGGGATTTAATTAATCGTGAACCAATAAATCCACTTGCTCCTGTAACTAAAATTTTGTCTGTTTTTTTCATATTTTTTATTTGAATATATCCCAATTTAAAACTACATCATTTACAAATTTTCTTGTTAAAATGGATGATGTGTGTCCATACCAACTTTTTTCTAAATATTTTTTTTGTCCATCAATATCCAATCCATTCATTTCTCTCCATATAACTTTTGGTAAATTATAATTACCATCATCCAAATTGTAATCAAAGTTTCTAATACTCCATTCAATTAGACCTCCAAACGAAGATACGGAATTTTCTTCAAAAAACCAAAAGTATTTTTCAAAATTAATTCTATCTGAATACATTTTTACATATGGGTTATTTTCTAATATAGTAGGTTGTTTCCACGTATTTTGTATTTTTCTTTGCTCTATCATTTGTTGATATGGTGTTCCAAATTTAGGATTATCCCAAGTATCGTATGGTGGAGTTCGTGTATCTAATGCATTTTTAGAAAAATTATTATTCATATTAAATGAATAAAATTTTGTAACTCCAACTTTTTCTAACCAACTTAATAAACCAACCAAAGAATCAAACCAATCTATATATCGTTCTTCTTTTGACATTACAGCATCTAAATAGTGAGCAGCAAATTCGTCTACTTTTCCAGGATGTTCGGTTAAATTATATCCACCTGTTAAATAATAATATCCATGTTGATAACAATAATCTTTTTCACCAAATTTAATAAAATCATTAGTATGTGGGTGTGAATCATTTTTTTCCAACCATAATTTTGTTAAATCATTTTTTGGGTTTTCAACATATTTTGATGGTGAAATAAAAAATGAATTTCTAGTCAATGTTGTCCATTGCGCAACAACTATTATATCTTTTGGATTAATTTTCTGATTATAAATTAAATCACTTACTTTATAAAATATTGAACGACATATTGTTTTGTTGTCATTTGTAATTGTTCCATAATTATGAAATTCAGCATCTTTACCCAATGTTCTCCATAACCAATGAAACCAAGTATAATCTTCTTTTACATCATTTTTCCATCTATCTTCTTTTTCTGGTAAAGATATATTAACTCTATAATTGTGAGTAAATGAACAACCAGATGTAACTATATGTAATTTATTTTCCACAATAAAAATTATATGTTTTTTGTAATGCTTCTTTAAATCCTAATTTTGGTAATAGTGATAATGCTTTTTGTTTTGTAGTATCCATCTGTCTTCTCATATCACCATTTGGTTTTGTAGTATCCCAATTTATAGATATATCTTTACCACTAATTTTAATCAATTCTTCAATCATAGATTTAATAGTAATTTCTTCTCCTGCACCAAAATTTACTGTCGTATGCATTCTCATTTCATATAACTGAATAATGGCATCTGCCACATCTCCAGCATATACAAAATCTCTAATTGGTGTACCATCACCCCATGCTTCAATTGAATCAATTGCTTCATATATTTTTTTACATTGAGTTGCAATGACCGTACCATTTCCACTAAAATCATCATACTCACCAAATATGTTTGCCGGTCTTATTATTGCCCAACGAAGATAATTATGTTGAACTTTATATGCTTCTAATAAAATTTCACCCATTCTCTTACTCCAACTTGGAAACCAATCTGCTTCTGACGGTAGGGTTTTCCAAACACTTTCTTCTTCAAATTTTTCTGCAGGTGCATATACACCAACCGAACTTACAAATACTAACCAAATGTTATTTTTTGCACATTGATTAATAATCTCAGTATTAATTTTAAATGAAGGATATAAAAAATCAACTGGATTATTTTTTGCTCTTAATGGAGAGCCTTTAATACCAAATGTATTAAATACGGCATCAGGTGTTTCATAAAAGAAAAGATTTTTAACATTATCTTCTATTGTTAAATCCATTTGATAAAATGTAAAATTATCCGACTTTGGTAAGTTTTCTGAATATTTTAAATCGACACCGATTACATTATATCCTTTTTCTAAGGATTTTTTTACTAAATGGATTCCTACTAATCCACTACATCCAGTTATAATAACTTTCTTCCTTCTATTTGCATTTGTCTCTTTACCCATTCTTTTTCTATTTTTTCTAAATTATCTTTAAACATTATTTTATCTGCAAAAGATATTAAATGTTTTCTATTATGTATTAATTTTTCTTTTATTGAAATATACCAGTTATGTAAATCTTCTAATGGTAAATTAGATATTCTTTCTATTTCACTACAAACTTTTAAATATCTTTCTTCATTGTTTTCTATTTCATCATAACTTTCATCAATAAGCCCATCAAAAGTTTCAAATCCCAATGATTTTAAATATTTTAAATAGCCGTATGCACCAAATACTATAAATGGTTGCAATACTGCCATAGGATTGCATATTTTTTCGGTAAGAAATATATCTTTTTCAAAATTAGTTTCTGTAACAATGTATATGTAAGAATCTAAATAAATTTCTTTTTTATAGGCTTTTGCAACTTCAAATGATTCTTTATCTTCTGAGTGTTGGGTATCAACTTCTATTGGTAATTTATTTGAAAATGTTTTTTCTGCTTCTATAATTTCTAAATCAAATTTTTCATTTCCTGTTTTATATAGTGTTTTATTTTCCGATTTTTTAAGAAAACTTGCATATATTTTATCCCACATATTTTTACTTTCTAAAAAACAACCAAATGTATATCTAAAAGGCTTTTGAGAATTTCTATTTAAACATACAAAATGTTTGTTTCTTTTTGTATCAATTTCATCTTCTTTAATAAATGTAGTTTCGTATCCAAGAGTATTATTCGGTTTATATTGTAATTCTTTTATTTTTTTAGCAGTTGATATCAAAATACTATCTTCAAATAAAAAAGTATACCCAATATCTTTTATTTCTGGAAGTAATTCAAATAAATTTGAAGTTCCAACAAAAAATATAAAATGAGAAGGATGTAATCCAATAGATTGTATATCTTTATCAAATTTATTTATAAAATCTAAATCTGAAAATGGTTCATGTGAATAATTAATTACAAATTTTAATTTTTCCCACTTTGCCATTTGGATAGCTTTAAATGGTATATTTTTTATAAAAGATGTACTATATTTTTTTCCATTTGTAGAAATTTTATCTTCTTTTATTAAATTTCTGTGGTCACCATAAAGTTCTATTGGATAAAAATAAAATCCCAAAATATCAATATCTCCGTTTAAATAAACATAATCTTTTGGATGTTTTATTAAATTGTGATATAATTCCGAATGACAAGTATGCAACTCAAACTCTTGAGTATTGGCATTATAATTATATTCTTCGTTTGTATGATTATATTTCAAAAAAATTTCTCTATGCCATAAATTTGGATATGGTCGGTTTCTCATATAATCTTCTCTATCAAATGCAAATTTTATCATAAAATATTTTTTAAAAAGCTATCCACTTACCAGTCCCGTAATGTGGGAATTTTGATTTATATGTATAATATATTACATCCGATGGAACTTCTCTTTTTGTATTCCAAGTTGCTTCGGTTGGTGTATATGTTGATACTCCATTATCTTCTACCACAAATACAATTGGTAAATCAAAGTTTTTCGCATATTTGTGAACTTCATAGAATATACCACTTTCAAACGACATATCACCTAGAAACACAAATACTTTTTCATCACTACCTTTTTGTTTAATCCCCATTGCAACACCTAATGCAATTGATAGAGTACCTCCTACAATTGCTGATGCGTAAAATTTATCGTCTATATCACATAGTGTTATAGATTTACCATCCAATATAAGTGCTTCCGCGTAATCTGCTGAAATACCCTTTAATAACCAATGGTAATGAGAACGCCACGTACTAAATACCCAGTCATTTTCTGAAACTCGTTTGAATATCTCAACCAATTGTTCTTCGTTTCCATTTGATAAGTGTATTGGACCTCTGATTTTTCCTGCTTCCCAATGTTCAACAATTCTTTCTTCAAAACGAATAAGTTTTTCTGGTGTCCATCCAATATCTTTTCTAACTATTGGATATTGTTCTAAATTTTTAATCATTTGTTATATTTTTATATAAAAGTTCTGCTACATTTTTATGTCCATTTATTGAAAAATGGCCGTCATTTGAATCAATTTCATCGGAGATTCTTAATTTATTATTTTCTATATAATTTTTTAAATTTTTATGGCCTTGAAAATTAACAATATTAATATCTTCATTTTCTAATAAAAAATAATCATACAAAATGAAATATGGTTTAAATCCTTTAGATACTAAATAAGAATTTAATAAATATATTTCTTTTTTATCTATTGAACTTTGAACATTTTCATCAAATATGTTTAATACAAAATTTGAATAATAATCAAATAAAGGTTTAAATTCTTCATTATTGTTGTATGGACTATCGGAATATAAAACACTATTTAAATTATATTTAACACCATTCCACCAAATCGTTTTTCTTTGAGGCATGGTCAATTGTATTATTGCAATTTTATTTTTATATTCAGATAAATCCGTTTCATGTATATAATCGAATGTAGTTTGAAAAATATTTTCATTTGAATTACATGATTCTGATAAATTTATGTAATCACAATTACATTTTGTAGATAATACTTTTGAATATCTCAATTCTTCTCTTATTTCAAAATATTGTGGCTTTCGTTCAATAAGATTGTATCCATATTGATTTAAAATATAGGGGTCTTCCAGGCCTCCACCTTCGGTAAAACTACATCCATTAAATAAAATAAAATCTGGATTCATTATCTATCTCGTTTTTGTAATATTGGTTTATCGGTTGGCCATTCCATTTGATATTCAGGGTCGTTCCATTTAACCACACCCTGTTCATCAGCATCCACATAACCATCTTTGTAAAATAAATTATAATGAAACATACAATCGGTTAATGCGTAGTGGCCGTTTGCAAATCCTGGTGGAACTAATACTTGATTTCTATCTTTTTCACTTATAATAAAATTTTCCCACTCACCAAATGTAGGACTATTTTTTCTCATATCCAAAACAATTAGGTAAATATCTCCAACTGCTGCTTGTACTAATTTCCAAGTCTTATTATCGTAATGCAATCCTCTTAATACACCTTTATATGATTTTGAGAATCTACCATGAATACTAATCTCACTTTTATCATAATGAATTTGTGTCATCACAGGATGTTCTTCTGAATGAAAGGTTGTAAATATTTCACCTCTATATTCTCTATAAATTGATGGAGTGTATGTTGGCACTTCATACCCAAATTTTTTTGATGGAGTAATTTGAAACTCATCCCATTTATTACTCATATTATGTTTGATTTGCGTATCCCAAAGGAAAGCCATTTCTAAATTCTGAACCCATTTTTGGAACTATCATTTGATATGCCATTATAAGTTCGTTAATACCTCTATCTAAATTCCATTGTGGTCCCCAACCCGTTGATTCTAATTTATCGTTTGATACAATGTAGTTCCTCTTGTCCGGGTCCTCATAAAAATCATTATAAGATACTGCAAAATCTTTTACATGGGATTGTATTTTTTCTAATAACTCTTGTTTTGAAAGATTTGCATTACTCAAACCTACATTAAAAATTTCACCTTTATATTTGTCATAATGTTGAATCATAAAGCAAAAAGTAAATCCTACATCCTGTATGTGTATGAAATTTCTTTTAAATGTTTTTTCAAATACAACAATATATTTGTCTGTTATTGCCTTATAAACAAAATCGTTTACTAACAAGTCAGTTCTCATTCTTGGTGAAACTCCAAAGACAGTTGCCAATCTAAATACGATTGCATCCGTACAATTTCTTAAAAAGTTTTCCGCATCACATTTAGTTTGTCCGTAAACTGATATCGGTGTAAGTGGAGATTCTTCGGTACATTCTAATTGTCCGGTTCCTAAACCATAACCGCTATTTGTATTTGGATATAAAATCTTTTTACCCTTTCCGTTTGTGAATTTAACTATGTTTACTATTTGTTGAAAGTTTATTTCTTTTGCAAGTTTTGGGTCTTGTTGGCATGCAGGAAATCCTACAATAGCTGCTAATGGAATGATAATATCCGCCTCATTACAAAGTTTTTCTAATAAAGTTTCATTACGAACATCACCATATATAAATTTAAATTTGGACTTTGAGGTATATTGTAATAAGGAAGTTTGATTGAATAATAATTTATCCAAAACAATAACCTCATAACTTTGTTCTAATAGTTTTCCAACTAATACTGAACCTAAATATCCTGCTCCACCGGTTATTAGTATTTTCATATTAAAAGAATAAATTTTCTAAATTTGCTTTTGATAAATAATTTCCATTATGAGATAATTCCCAAACTTTATATCTGTTTTTATTTTTAAAATCTAAGAAAAAAGCCAAATCTTTTCTATGTGGAAAATCTTTACTCAACACATCTAGTTCTTCTAAAAACGATTCTAAATAATTTTTATAATTTTCCGACAATTCTTTTAATTCTTCGTATGATAATTCTTTTTTTAATAAAAAAATCATATCAAATTCACATTCTAAATACATTGCAATAGATGGCACTTCAAAGTTTCCATTACCAAATTGATAAAATCCTCCACCACCCATTTCTCCAAATTTATATAATTGTTTTTCGTTATGATATTCCTTCGTATCAATGTGTTCACCATTTACATACAATGAAAATGATTTTTTATTTAAATCATCATTTATAACAGCAATTTCTATAAATTCATTTGCTTCTTCTCTTGTCAAATTTTTTGTTATCTGAACAAATGTACTATCTTTAAACCAATATGTAAACATCATTGTTATAATTTCATTATCATTTTGGTCTATAAATTTAACAAAGGATATACCAGAATGTTTACCACTTCTTGCAAATGCAAATCCTTCTTCATTTGGAATCATCCTATCCGGAAATATTTTAACTCGCATATACAATGAAAAATCTTCATCCATATATTTGTCAATTTTTCTATCACTAATATCATACCTACTTTCTGGTAAAATTATCCAAGGTTCGGCGTATCTTATAAGTAAACTCATTTTAATTATATTTTAATTGTTCCACAAAAATTATAAAATTCTTCTAATTCTGGGAATGTTTTTACAAAATTGGTTCCGCGTCTTTTATCATGTTCACTAAAAAATTGATAAAATCCATTTCTATTTTTCATTTGTTGAGTTGGGTCTTGTGGTGCAACCATCCAATCATGTATTCTTTTTAATTTTTGAACTTCAATATCAGAAAATCCAATATATTTTGGGTCAAAAATTGGAATAGCGTAGTATGTGATTAGTTTCGTTTGTTCTAATATTTTTTTAGAAAATTCATATGGTAACACCTGAACCGTCTGGTGTGTTGGGTATCTTAAATATGATGAATCTAAAAATACAGCAGAGTTCCAATATCTATCGTAACTACCATACATATCTTTTAAATTATAAACTTCTTTAATTAGTTTATTATAATTAAATAAACTCAAAGCGTTATAAGTAGACATGAATGTTATAATAACTCTCGGGCATTGGCTCATAATTTTATTTACATTATCCCAGAATCTATTGAATTCTAAACCATTTCTAATATATTCTGCCTGTTCTCCCCACGTATCAACTGATGTAAATATTACCAATTGTTTTACTCTGTTTCCATCTTCAATTTTTTTAATTTTTTCAATTAACTTATTAATCAATGCATCTGGTGCACCTAAATTTGAATTAATTGCTAATTTTAATTCTCTATTTGGATTTGGGTTTTCAATAATATAATCCAATACTCCCCATGTATCTTTTGATAACAAAGGTTCTCCACCAGTTATTCTAAAAGTATTTAGGTCTTTATATAAATCAGGCCACCACTTCCAAAACGCTTCGGTATATGGATTTAATTCAGAATGTTTTAAAGGCATCTTATGCTCATCAATCAAATATTGTAAATCATTAAATCTATCAGGCGTTGGATATGCACCATGCTCCTGTATTTCCTCCATCCATTGTGACGAGTATGCCGGTGAACAATATGAACATTTAAAATTACATGCATTACTAAATGCAACTTCAACATATTTTGGATTATAATCATCTCTCCAATCCAATGCTTTAATTTCTTGCATATATGGTCTGGACCAATCTTCTGATGATTTAAAAATTCTATCCGAAAATAAGTCCGAATTATCTTCTACTCCCCAACAATAATCACATTCAACTGGTCTAGAACCATTTAACATTTCTTTTCTACGAAGTTTTTTATATCTTGTATTGTGAAGTGCCGATGGGTTTCGTGCAATCTCTGCTGTTGATATAGCATGTGTACGAGGGTGGTGACATGAGTGGTTATGGCCTATTTGTAAAGATAAAGTTACCTGTGTCCATTTTGCTAAACACATTCCAGGTCCAACAGAATCTAATTCATTTTTTATACCAACATATAATGGATTCTGTTTTTCCAAATCCATTTTGTATTTTTCTGCCATATTATTTACATTTTACATTTATTAGGAAAGCGTTATTGATTCCTAAAATATTTTCTTTATTTAAATATTCATATTTTTCTTCTAAATTACTCATGCCATCATTTTTATAATTTATTTCACCTTGTTGCATTTGTAAAATATATCTTCTTTCATTTGCAGCTGTTGTTTCACCCTTTGCCCATTTATCTATACCACCAACACTAATTAATCCTTCGGTTTGATGTGGTAAACATAAAAATTTACCATCTCTTCTATATGGTAAAGATGTTGATGGTATTTTTATTTCTTGCTCAACAAATTCTACATTTTTAGAAAAAGTTTTATGCATTAAATATGAATTATCCTTTATAACTTTATTAAAATTTAAATTTAAAATAAAATTTTTATTATTAATATCGTTATTTAATGAATCTAATATTTCTTCCTGTGTCAGACATTTATTCCACATTTTAATTTTAGAAACAAATCCTTTGAACCATTTATTAGGATTTCCATTTTCCCAAGACGGAGTATGCCCTATATAAAATGGCTCAGCTCCATATCTTTTCAAATCATTATCATAATCAATTGGTGACTGTGTGCCTGTGCCATTTCTTGCCTCACTTTCATTTCCATTTAAATAAAGATGCATTTTTTTATTTTTTACATCAACTGACATAGTTACCCAAGTCCATTCACCTTCATACCTCTTCATCCATTGATATATGTGATTTTTTTTTGAATCCCACATCATAGCAGTATAAGCTCTACTATTATTAAATGAAATGCCCCAGTCAAATCCAGGCTTTCTAAATATTGGATATTCCACAAATATTCTTTCATTATCACCTATTAAATAAATTGGTGCCTTTTCTATTTGTTGTTCTGCTTTTACTAATATTGAAATTGTATGATTTTCATTTAAACATCCCCTTAATTGAGATGATGGTAATAATTGTGTAACCGAATCAATTCCATTATATTTAGCTACATTTTCAATTTTTGGTTCATCTATATATTTTTTATCAGTATACCCTTCTAATTGACATCTCCAAAAAAGGTCATCATCTTCCATACCCCAATCCCAATAATCATTTGAATAACCATTGGTTTTTTCTACTTGTTCCTTTGTAAACAATACGGCGCCACCAAAATACTCCTCATATTTGAGGTTATAATCCGATTGTGATATTCTTACTGCCAAATGTTTTGGGTTCTCAGGATTGTAACTATAATCACAGGATTCATCTTCAGGTACCATATCAATATCGTGCCAAACAATATAATCACACCCATCATCAAATGCAGCTTTAGCAGCAACATTTTTCATTAAACCTCTATTGAATAATTTATCATCACATTGGTGTCCTAAATAGATAGCATGTTCGATTCCCCTATCATTCAAAAATTTATGAATGTGAGGAACAAACTGGTTCATATGTTCCTCTCTATTTCTATATGGTACACAAACTCCTAATTTCATTATAATAATACTGATATAAAATGATAATTATCCTTATCTACATTTGTTAATTCTCTATATTTACAGGTACTTAATCCGTCTTTTTCATTTTCCAAAATATCATTTGCAATATTACTAAAAAATTTTACTTGATTTATTCGTGTTCCCTTTTCTTTCCAAACACCGTCTACATATCCATTCTCTTTATGTGGTACTAATTTGAATAATGATTTTCTTCTTTTAGGAATTATAATTTCTTCTTCTTTTATGTTTTGAATTTCAACTAAATGACAATTATTTATAATACCATCATTGCCATTCATAGATAAATCAAATAAAATTTCATTTTTAATTAAATTAAAATCGTAATAACATAATAATTTATCAGCTGATTTATATTTTTTGAAATTAGTTGTCAATGGTATTAATGTATTATCATTTAATGTTTGAATTTCTAAATCAGAAAGTATTCCATCATATATTGCAAAATCAGTTATTGTTCCTTTAAAAAAATTTGGATTTTCTGTTCTTATTGGATTACCACAACCAATATAAAACGATTCTTCGTCTGGATGATTATATATGTTTGACAATCTAAATTTTTCAATACCATCTTCTAAATGATGAAATCCAATTTGTTTTTCTTCTACAAATTTTCCATCTTGGTACATTGATATTTTTTTGTTTTTAAAATCTAAACAAAAAACAATTGTAGTGTATATGTTTGTAGTAATATCGGTTGTTATGGATTGGGGTTCTAATTTTTCGGACCAGGCTTCTACTTTATATCGTTTAAATGAATTATAAGTTATATTTAAATCATATCCAGGAATAGAAAATATAGTAAAATCGTCGTATTCTTTATTTGGATTTAATATAATATCATCCGATTTAAATGAAACGCTAATTGTTTTATTAGTTTTAAAATCAAAAATTTCTTTTAATTTATTACACTCAACAAATGAACTCTTTCCATTAAAATACATTCCTTTTTTATTAATGATATTTTTTGCAATAGATTTTTTTTCACAACCTATGTTGTATTTTTTACATCTATATAATAAATCATCATCCTCGAATCCCCAGCCCCAATACTCATTGGAGTATCCATTTATTCTTTCAAAATCTTCAACAGGAAACATAGTTACTCCTCCAAAATATTCATCAAATATAATTCTTTTAATATTTGGATTGAATTCAAAATTGGTAGCCAAATGTACAGGATGATTTGGATATGAATAATCCGCTTTTACGGGTAGCATATCTACGTCATGAAATACAACATAATTGCATCCCAATTTTTTAGCATTATCAAAACCAATATTTAATAGTTTTCCTCTATTAAATGGTTTATCATCTGCTTGTTCAACTACTATTAATTCAAAATTAATATTTTTTGAATTTAAAAATTCAGTTATTTCTTTTTTGAATAATTTTAATTGAGATTCTCTTTTTTTATATGGAACTATTATTCCTAATTTCATTATTTTTCAGAATCTTTTTTAGGTCTACCTACAATTTCTTTTACTGCTGCAGGTGAAGAAGTGGTTAACGCTTCTAAATTATCTGCAATTGCTTTTGAATTATTATGAAACTCATATAGATAATATTGTAATCTATCACTCCAATCTTGTTTTTCAATTTCTTCAAACCAAACTGTCAATGCATCTAAAGAGTTGGATATTTTTTCCAATGCTTTAACTTTTCGTTGTTCTAAAAGAAGAGATTCTGATTGAGTAGTTTCTAGTTTTTCTACTGATGTTTTTGTTGTTGTTGCCATTTTATTTTAATTTTAATATTAATTTTTGTGTATGATTGTTTATATTTTGTTTTGTTTTTAACTTATAATTTATAGAACTTAAACCAAATTTAAAAGAATTTCTTTTTTGTTTAGTTGTTTCGTAGAAAAATATTTTTTCATTTTCAATCATATCATCATCTTTTTCTTGCCAATAATATTTCTCTAATATACTAAATTTATTTGAATTTTCCAAAATTTTATATTTTCCAAAATCTTCAGCTGGCATTTTTATTTTATATGAATATTTTTGTTCTTCTTCATTTCCTTGTATAGAATTATCCATTTTAATAATTCTAGCATTACTTTTAAATTCTTGAGTATCAACAAAAAATTGACCTACGGATTTATTAAATGGTATATTTAAAACTGGTTCAAATGTTGTTAACGATGCGTCGTAATTATTACTATACAACATTTCTATTTCAGTTTGAGTCAAATCATAATCAAAAATACATAGATTACTAATTTTTCCTTTAAACCTATTTCGTAACGATAACGAACCTATCCATAAATTTTTTCCAGCAAAATCCATTAAATTTTTTGTATTGTCGTAAAATGTTTCATTAACCAATCTTCCATCAAAATACATAGATGCGATACCAGTGGATGTACTTAATTTAATTGTAACATTTGTCCATTTATTTTTTAGAATAGAATTATCATTCCATATTTGTATTATTTCACCATCTTCCGTCCAATGTTGAAAAACTATTGCTTCATTATTTTTAATAAATATTCCAGAATCATATCCTTCTTTACCAACAATGCATCCATCTTCCGATTGGTCATCATCAACAAAAATATCAAAAGATATGGTAAACGAATCGGAAAATACATAATCTAATTTTGTATTTGGTTGAATAAATAAACTATTACCATTTTTACAAATAAATGAATTTATTTTCTTTTTTATTTCTGAATCAACTTCCACTATGTCAATGAATCTATGATAATCAAAAATATCTTTATTAAAGAATTTTATTATAGGCAAATTATCAGGAATTATTTTATTCATTCTATAAAGTAAATCCAAATATTCAAAACCACCACCCCAATAATCATTACTAAATCCATTTATTTTTTCAAAATGTTCTTTGGATATTTTAAATACACCACCAGTATAATGTGGATATGGTTTGAATTTATGAATATCTAAAATTTTAGATGAGATGTGTGTTGGGTATTGAATGTTTAAACTAGAGTAATCGCAACCCTCTTGCGGAAGTAAATCTATATCTTGAAATACAAAATATGAATACCCTTCATCTTTTAAAACATCTACGGCAGCATTACATAATGCTCCATAATTAAATAATGTTGGAGATTCTTGTTCTACAATGTATATTGTGTAATTTTCAAACTTATCCCCTAAATACCAATCCATGTGTCCTAAAAACTTATAGAGTTGTTCTTCTCTATTTTGGTAGGGAACTATAATAGCTAACTTTTCTGAAATCATAACCTTTTTATATTATATAGATATTATTTTTTTGAATAATTTAATCCATTGACCATAATCTTTGAATCCATCATTTTCAATCATAAATTCTTGATTAGTAATATCAATTTGAAAATTATTTCTTCTTATAGCCTGATACATTTTTAAATATTCGTTTGAAAATGAATAATCCTTTTTGATATCTGCTACTGCTTTAATTCTTTCAACACATGTACTATCCCATTTAAAATGATGAACTTGAACATTGTAATAATGATAAGGTGCAATTAATGGGTGATTCCAACCTTGCCATTTCCACGTAGTTTGTCCATCTATTTTTGCATAATGTTGTCCTGGAGTTATTTCAATATAACCTTTCATTATACAAACTTTATTTGGACATGCTCCAGATAACGGATATCTAAAAAATCCTGCTAATGGAAATTGTTTAAATATATCCACATTATCTTTTATTTCAGGAAAAATCCCATCAATACCAATTCTATCAATAAATCCACCTCTAACCAATTCCCAACCATTTACTTCACAATCTGCAATTATCTCACTTAAATCATGTGAATAAACATGGAACTCATCATCATCTGAAACTACCCACCAATCATTAGGATGCGTCATTTTTGTTTCATTATATAGTTGAGTTACATATTCCCAATTATATTTTTCTTTTACCTCTCTTCTTACTATTTTAGCATTTGGAAAATATGAAACAATTTTTTCTACTGAATCATATGTAGAAAAATTCTCCCACTCATAAACTACAACATAAATTTCATCAACTAAATCTTTGTAATGATTTAACATATGAGGAAGAGTGTTTGTTCTGCTTCCGGTGACTGTAACTAATCTTATCATTTTTTTCTTATCAATGTTAATCCAGTTGAAGCTGGTTTGTTTTTTACGATACCAAAATTAAATAAATTAAAAGATTCCCATTTAGTTGAATCTATTTCTTTTACCAATCTAACTGGTCCACTCCAATCTTCAAAATCTCCTCTATCTTTTACTTCGGATGTAACTATATACTTATCAGCATAATTAGGGTCAGTATCGTGAATTGATATAATTCCATTTGGTGAAATTAATTGAGAATATAATTCAAAATCTTCTTTTACATTTTCATATGAATGTCCAGCATCAATATGTAAATAATCAATTTTAATATCATTTAACACAAAATAGTTATGAAATGCATTTAAAGTTGTATCATTAATAATTCTAGGACAAAATTGTCTTCTGAAAAAAGATTCTTCTACAAACCAATCTACTTTTCCACCAATACCATTCATAGCATCTACAATATAAGTAGTTCCTATATCTCCCCAACTATAATTTCCATCACCTTCAAATATTCCCTGATTATGTAAATCAATTCTAGCTTGTGTCATAATTCTAGGTATAAATCCTCCACCACTTCCTAGGCAAACACACACTTTTGCTCTCATATACTGAATAATAGAATATATAATTAAACCGTCTCCTAAATGAGTATCAGTTGCACCATGAGACCATCTATATGGAACATTCTTAAGTATCTCATCACCAACTTCATCTATTTCTCTATTGTTTGTTATATTATGCTTTATGTAACTTGTATCCTGTAACATTTATTGTTATTTTTAAATTCAATATACTAAAAAAAATTCAAATTACCAACTTTTTCCACCCATTCTTTTTTATTATTATATTTTTCTAATCCAGCTTTTAATCTATCAAATTGTTTTTTATTTTTTTCAAATCCATCTTCTAATATTCTAAGATATTGATAATGAAATTGTTTTTTATTAATTGCTCTATATCTGTATTTAATATCTTTCATCCAATTACCATCCAATATAGGTAATTTACCATTATCGATTGCATCAAAAATAGCATAACCAAATGGTTCTTTAGTATATGCTCCATGGAATATTTGGAAATTCTTTTCAAAAAATTTATTATGAAAACGATAATCAAATTCTATAAACTGGTGTAGACCATTATCTATATTAGAACCTTCTAGCATTCTTTTATAATCATATTTATTTGAAAATACAAACGAAGGTATTCCATCTAAATAGTGAGCGTTTTTTCTCGTTTCACACCTTGCAGCATAACCGACTCTGTTACCAATCACACCAACAAATGGCTTTTTATTTTTCCATTCATAATAATTTGGAATTGTAATTGTTTTTGGATAATAAGTATGTATTGTATCCTTTTCATAGCCAATCCAAACAATATTTTGTGAATTATCTAAAATATCTTTTTGCCAATGCCAATCCAATCTTGTCATTAAATTTTCATATTCATCATTCAGTCCAACCATATCGGGAATGAAAGCATGGACAAATGTAAGATATGTTTTGTGTAAATACTTTTGAATAATAGGATTTGGTTTGTAAGCATGATGTAAGAATATAATCTTATCACATTCATCTAATATTTTATCAACTTCTTTTTCGTTTCCAAAAGTATAGATTGCATCAATTTCTCTAACCAAAGGTCGACCATCAATTATAATTTTGTAATCTTCTTTGACTAATGGTAAAATATTTTCTATAAAGTTGTTGCACCAAATATCAGCACCACCTATAACATTTTTTCCGTAACCTGTTGTAATAAAAACTATCATAATTTTATTTTATCCACATGAAGGATATTGGCCTGATGAAACATTTATATTTAAATATATGTCAGTAGGTGTTGTTGTTAAAGCATAATGTCCACCGGCAGTTATTCCACAATAAAATGTCCAGTTAGTTCCACCATTTCCCTGACCAAATGGAACATTAATTATTCCTCCACCAGATTGTGTAAACTGACAACCTATTCTTAATCTTTTTGTAGAAGTTATTTCACCTGGGTCTACTAAAATTGTTCCCATATTAACATAATTTGTACCAATAGATTGAGTTGTTAATGTACTAAAATTAAATGCATTATAACTTGTACTAATTTGGTATTTAATTGATATTGCATTTGATGAATTTGATAATGTAAATCTATTTCTTGCCCATATTGTGATTGGTATGGCTGCAAATTCAGACATACTATCGGGTGCACCCTTACCCGCCGCATTACTTAATGTTCTAAGAGATGTTGAACCAACCGAATATGTAGATGAAACAAAACTTTGTATTTGACTAAATGTTATTGGTTGACCCTGTGCTGGTAAAGTTGCCATAATTATTTATTTTTTAATTCTTGAATTTCTTTTTGTAATTCTTTAATACATTCTACTAATAATGGAACCATTTTTTCATATTGAATTGTTAAGTAATTTTCACCTGATTTAGAACCACCCTCCGAATTTATTACATCAAATGGTGCAGCTTTTATAATTTCAGGTAATATTGATTGAACTTCTTGTGCAATAAATCCAACTTCTCTTATTTTTGTATTTTTATTTGCTAATTTTTTTGCCTTATCATTCCAATTAAAATATACACCATTTATTTTAGATAATTTTTCTAATGGAGAATCTATATTTTTTATATTTGTTTTTAATCTTTTATCCGATGTATTAGCAGTTACATCACCTACAAATGCACCCGTTGAACTACAATAAAAAGCACCTATACATTGAATAGCATAACCAGAATTTGATGATGCACTATTTTGAATATTTGCACCACCTTGTGAAATTTTTAAAGATGAATTACTAGAATCTGGAACCGAATATATACCCAATGCTTCGTAGTTTGGATTACCCACACTATTATATATAACTTGTCTAGCAACGTTTACTCCGGGTGATAATTCTGTTACTAACAATGTAATATAATTATCTGGTTGGTCACCGGCCGACCAACGACCTCCAACCATTACACCACCATCACCGATATAGGTTGTATTTGCTGCACTTGCACCCAAAGTGTATATTCCCTCTGTTCCTATTTTAACATTTGTTGTTCCTAATCCTGTTAAACTAATTTCTCTACCTGCAGAATTTAATGTAATCGTTTTACCACTTGCCGTTTTTGAAATAGAATCACTATTAATAGACCAACCACCAATCGACGCGTTAAGAGCAGATAAATCTGCAACACTTATTTTAGTAGCCGTTACAGCCCCAGCTTGAATATTACCCGCCGTTATTGCATCCGTTGCTATTTTACCTGCAACAATTGCACCGGCCTTAATAGCATCAGCTTCTACTGCACCTGCATATATTTTTGTTGCAGTAATTGCACCCGCTGCAATCGTATCTGCTGTTATTGCATCCGTAGCTATTTTACCCGCAATAATTGCATTTGCTGATATTTTTCCCGATGTTACTGCATCCGTTGCTAACTTACCTTCGGTAACCGCATCAGCTGCAATTTTTGCATTGGTAACGGCATTAGCATCTATGTGTGTGGCTGCAACTGTATCTCTTGTTGCTAATGCACCTAATCCAGTTACATCGGTAGTTGCAGATACACTACTTTTTGTAGCAAGAGAACCTAATCCAGTTACTACCGAATTTGGAACCGAACTACCAACCGATAAATTTCCTTTAATAGTAAGTGTCGAACCATCCCATAATAATGCATTCCCACCTGCACTTCCTGTTAAATAAAATAAACCAGTATTATCCATATATGTTTTCCAACGTGCTCCATCATAATATCCCAAATTAGCCTGTCCTAAATATAATCCCGATGTTGAACCTGGTGTAGGTGTTTTTGTAATTCTTCCTAATGTATTTGTAAATACTTTATCATCTACTGCTGATGCTGATATCGATGCCGAAGCAGCTGCATTAGCTGCAAATAATGAACCGGATGTAACTGCACGTGCAGCGGCAGTTGACCCCGATGTTGCTGCATTTGTAGCTGCATTTGACCCTGATGTGACTGCATTACTCGCAAATAATGAACCCGAAGTAACTGCATTTGAAACATTTGTTGTAGTTGCCGCATTTCCACCTGTAATATTTATTGCACCATTTATCGTTAATACACCACTTGCCCACGTCAATGAATCACTCCCCGCTCCACTTAAATAAAAATTACCGTTGTTGGCCATATAAGTTTTCCAATCGGTACCATTGTAATATCCCAAATAAGTTGAACCTAAATATAATCCCGATGTAGAACCAACCAAAACGGTTGGTGGTTTTGCTATTAATCCCGTTGCTGTTGTAAATGTTGTTGTTGCAACTGAACTTGATAATGAATTTTGTGAAGATGCAACAGATGAACTTAATGATGATGTTGCGGAGTTGATAGCTCCACTTACCGCATTTAATGATGAAGATAATGCCGTTGTTGTTGCAGCATTTCCACCTTGTATATTAATTGAACCATTTATTTGTAATGTTGCAGTAGACGAATCCCATGCTAATAACCCACCTCCAGGAACGGATGATGTTAAATAAAAATCACCCTGATTATCCATATAAGTTTTCCACCCACTTGTACCACTACCACTAAAATATCCCAAATATTCGCTACCCAAATAAAGTCCAGGGTCAGATGCAGTGGGTGGTTGATTTAATTTACCATTAGCATCCGTAAAAATAAATTTATCCAAATATTGTGATGCGGAATAAACCTGATATGCCGATTGTGATGCATTAAATGAAAATGATGAAGATACCGATGCACTTAATGTTGTTAAACTACTACTCAAACTTTGTGATGTAAATAACAAACTACTACTAACTAATGTTATACTACCACTTGTTAGAGTTAATGAACTTGATACAGAACCACTTAAACTATATATCGAACCACTTATAGAACCACTAACTCTGCCAATTGTACCACTAACCGATGAACTTACACTGCCAATTGTACCACTAACAGAACCACTTAATATATTTACCGAACTACTTGCAGATGAACTATAAACAGTCATAGTTCCACTAATAGAGGATGATACGGCTGCAAGTGCTGCGAGAGATTGTGAAGTTGATGAACTTACTAATAATAAAGTATTATTAACATTGACACCACCAGTGAATGTTGCAGATTGTGTTACTGCTACTGGAACATAGTTATTATTTACATCATAAAATTCAAATTTAAAATTAAATGTTTCATTACCAATTACCGAAGGCATTGTAGTAATAAAAGAAACTTCATCCGGAGAAAATGCCGTATCTTGTGATAATTTTAAACTAATATTTCCTAAATGCCATTCTCCTTGTGATTGTGAAAAATATAAACTAGCTGATGGAAAATCCGTAGGTATTTTAAATGGAATGACCGTATCTAATAAATTTTTAGTGGGTTGTATTCCATATAAAGTTCCAATACTACTACTTAATGAACCAGAAGCTAAATATATTCCTAAATTGCTTGGTGTAGATGATGAATAAAAAGCATCTAAATTTAATTCATATGTATTTGTGGATTTTATATCCAACGAAGATGTATATGTAAAATTGCCACTTCCGGTTAATCTAACACCACTCTCAACTCTACTCGATGTGAGATACGCATTTAATGAACCGGTATTCCAAAAACTTTTAAGAGTTTCAGATGTTAATATACCTGTTTGTCCAACAACACTACCAGTTAACCCATATGATGTTAACAATTCTTTTGCTTCAACTAATATATCTTGTATTAAATCATAATCAGAAATATCTCCTTCTGATGTTCGGAATACTTTTATTCTTTTTACATCTCCTGCAAATGTTTCTAATTTAGAAAGTTTAATATCAGCAAAAGATTGACTTACTCCTGAATTAACTTTTATATCATTTTCTATTCTATAAATTGGGGATAATATTTCTTTAATAGTTGCAACCGGTCTTTGATAAAATCTAATTTTTGTAGTATTCGATAAAGATGGATTTACATTTATAGATTTCTGCCACTTAACATTATATTTACCTTCCCAATCAATTGGTACTGAATTTACTATCCCGTTACCATCTTCATATTTTGATAACTCGCCTAATATTGTAAGTGTACACGGACCATATGCAGTTTCCGGATAAATGTAAACTGAAACAACTTTTGAAACACCTTCAAAATATTCGGTTACAATTGTTTCACCATTTATTGATGATGATACTATACCTTCTCCAGGTTCATGATAGATTATATTTCCTGCAGCATCTTTTAATTCAATTTGAATTTTAGTATCTGCTAATAATTCTTCTGACCCTGCAATTAAGAATGCATTTTTTCCTCCAGTAAATGAATCTGGTAATTCTGTTATTTTAAAATATCTACTATTTGGTTCAGTATCCGTTACTAATACGGAATACCTGTCTAAATTTTTAGCGAATAGGGTTTTCTTTATAACGGCCATGAAATCTTTTAAATAAATATCTTCAAAAAAAGAATTATTTCATATTTATATAAAGAAAACTAATAAATAATTTATTCTATTATAGAATACTAAAGAAAACTAAATAAGTTATGAAATATGCTATGTTACAAATCAAAAAAGAAACCCATGAACTTCTCAAAGATTATTGTGAAGAACACGGGTTTAAAATGGGTAGTCTAGTTGAAAATTTAATCAAGAAACACATTGGTGTCTCAAAACCACAATCTAGTGTGTTGAAGGCTGATAAAGTGACGATTAAAAATCAATCTTACTAAATCCATTTTCTTTTTTTATTTCTATCAATCCATCTACTATATCTCTCATTTGTTCCAAGTGAGAAATCATCCATATAAAATCGAATTGAGTTTTAAGATATTGCATCATCATAAATAATGAAGATAAGTTATCTGCATCCAATGTTCCAAATCCTTCATCCACTACTAAAAAGTTTGGACGAGGTAAATTACACACATTGATAAGTGCAACTCTAATAGCAAGTCCACTAACAAATTTCTCCATACCACTACACATTTCCAATGGCCATTCCTGGTCTTCGTAAACAATTTTTGCATTTATAGATTTACCATCCATTTCTAATGTAATACCAAAGTCTACAACCTGCCCTAATATATTATTAATCTCACTTTCAATTACAGGTAATGCTTTTGAAATTAACTCATATGGAATACCATCTCTTTTAACTGCATCTAAATAATAGGTGTATAATCGGTTCTTTTCTTCCAATTCCTTAACATCACTCATCTTTTGTTTTATACCCTCTATATAGGTCTGTAATGATGAAATAGAACCATTTGTAGTTGCTATTTGTTTACTGATATCTTTAATTTCCGACTCAATTTTATTTTTTTCTACTTCTAATTCTTTGATTTGTTTTTCTAAATCTTTATTAGATTGAATTGTTTCTTCGTTTTCAAAATATTTTTCAATATCTTCTTCAACTTTATCTAATTGAGTTTGTAATAATTCTTCTTTTGTTTCCAAACCTTTTAATTCTGCTTCTGCGGTTTTTAAGATACCTTTGGATTGTCCAAGTTTTAGTTTTAAATCAGTCAATTCATTATATTGTTCCTCAACACCTTCCATCGTATCTATGGTTTGTTGAATACCGGTACAATCAACTAATGCTTCTCTAAGTATTTCTTTCAATTGAGGTAATGCTTCTTTTACTCTCATTGCATCTTTTACAAAAGTATTATCACAACAAAACTTACAATTAGGGTCATATTTATGATTATCCAAATTTTTAATTGTTTCTTCTGCAGAACTTACATGCAATTTTGCAATACCATAAACTCTCGTTGCTTCGGTTAATTCCTTTTGTTCTCTTTGATAATTTGAATAAGCCGTTTCAATATCAATAGTTCCACCAAATGATTTCTTATCTTCTATTGATTGTGAAATTTCTTCAATTTTTCCTTCTAATATTTTAATAAAATTTTCTTTTGTGCCAATTAAAAGTGTATTACGATTAATATCTTCATTTAAGCTCTTTCTTTTTTCTTCCAATTTAGGTAAATCTAAATTAGAGTCAATTGGAGTAAGATTTCTACTTAATTCTAATATAATACCATCTAATCCACCTTTGTCACCATTTAATCTGGCTAATTCTTTTTCAAACTCTTTTAATTCACCTTTCTTATCTTTCAACTCATTTGCTTTATCTGCAAGTTCGGTTGTAAAGTCGGTTTTCTTAAAATTTTTGATAAGAACTGAAACTTCTTTAATATCTTCAATTGCGGTATCATATAATTTGTCAAATACATTCAATCCCATAAATTGAGCAAGTAAGTCTTTTCTCTCACTTTGTGATTTATCAATGAATATAGAATTATTACCTTGCAACGATAATGTAGTCAATACAAAATCTTCATACTTACCAACATATTGTTCAATAACTTGGTTTGTATCTCTTCTTTCCGTTCCGTTTAAAGATATTTTTTCATCACCATCAATATACCAAAAGTTTACATCTACTTTTACATTCTTACCTTTGTTAATGGTTTTTGCAGTTCTTTCAATAAAGTAATCTACTCCGTTGACTTGAAAATTCAAATAACATCTAAATTCGGTCTTACGATTATTTAGAATATTAGCTGCTTTAAATGCTCTACTACTTTTGTCATAAAGACAAAATGAGATAGCATCAAAGATAGATGATTTACCTTGTGCATTTGGTGCAAATAATCCCATCAATCCATTTAACTTTGTAAAATTAATTTTATTATCTTCACCATAACTGAACATATTAGAAAACTCAAATCTAATTGGTTTCCACATAATGTTTCTTAAAGTATCTTCATGTACAATTCTACTATTTACATCTCTGTTAATCTTTTCTAATTCTGCCAAATCATTCTTGTCAACAAATGGCATCATTCTCTCCACATACTCATTGATTAAGGAATTTTGATAATTGATGTCGGAAATATCTTCGAAATCTAATTTATTTTGTCTATCTCCTGTTTTCTTTTTTGCTAATGAATCCGTTCTAATGATTGTAAAATCCTCAACACCATATTTCATTTTGATTTCTGCAATTACCTTTTTGGTATCGGCAGTATCGGTGTTTGACAATCTTACTCTCAAACGAGGATGTTTTGGCATATCATTTACAACTGGAACTTTACCATTGTCAATATCCATTGTATAATAACCATAATCATTTTGAATATCAATTTCTTCGTAATTCATTGTGTCTAAATCCCATGCTAAAAAACCATGTCTATCTAATGTCTCGCCAAAGTTTTGTTGAATTAATGAACCTGCATAAACTACCTTACATCCTTTCGGACTTATCATTTCTTGACGCTTATGAATATCACCTAATAAGGCTAAATCAAAACCATCAAATATATCCGTTGTAAAATGTCTACTACTTACCACATAACCAATATCAGTTTGTGAATTATCAACAGGGCCGTGGAATAATGCAATCTTTTTATTACCAAATAGTTTATCAGCAGTAATCCAATTGTCTTTGTTATCTAAAATACTAAATACTGAAAAATCAATACCACCAATTGAATAAACTTGTGTGTCTCTTAAATAATAAAAGTTTTCCAATTCCAATGCATCAACCAATGGAGTAAGAACATCCATTCTATCCATATTGTTCATATTACAATCGTGATTTCCGGTAATAAGAATTGTAGGACAAGTTTTAGCACACTCTTTAAATAACCAACTTATTTCGTTGACCAATTCTGGTGACATTTCTAATTTAGCGTGGGCAATATCGCCTGCCAAATAAATGATTGCATCTTCAGTTCCTCTTTTACGAATTTCTTCAAACATTTTTTCAAATACTTGTCGATACTCTTTGTGTCTTTTTACATTACGAATATGTACATCTGCAATGTGGTAAATTGTTTTTAATTTACTACTCATAGTGAGTTTATTTTGTTTAACAATAATTCTTCGGATGAAAACTCTTTAGTTTTCTTTAGTTCTTCGTAGAATTTTTCATACCCCATATCGGCGGCATCTTTATCTTTAAGGTACATCATTTTGACATGAATACCATTTTTTCTAAAATATTCGGCTGCTTTAAGTGCCTCATTTATTGCATCATTATCTAACGAAATAATAATATCACTTATCCCACTCATAAAGATTTTCTCAACCAATATTCTGGATGGAAACTTTCCTAAAAGTGGAATTGCATTTCTTTTAATTGTGATTGCATCAAATACACCCTCACAAAGTATAATCGGTTCGTTCCAATTTACTTGAGAATCAAAACATATTACATTTTTACTAATTGGAGGATTTTTATATTTCATCTTTTCTTCTGGATAATAAGAACGAGAAACAAAGTAATTTAATGTACCATCGGAATTATAAGATGGTATAATAACTCTCCTAGAATATAACCCTTCCGTACAATACCCGATATTATATTTTATAATATCTTTTTCCGTAATACCTCTTTCAGTAAGGTAATGGATAGCGTGTTTATATTCGGGATTAAACCCATTAGGAACCTCATTAAGAGATTTAAATTCTTTTGGTAGGGAAATGAACACCTTTGTATCAGCATCCTCTAATTGCGGGTTATAATTTGAATCACCATATATCTCTCTAATAATAGATATAGTTTTTCTATTAACATCCAACTTCTTTAATAATGATGTTATTTTTTTACCACCACTATTACACGTCCAACAATGCCACTTTTGAGTTTCCGTATTAACTTGAAGTTTTTGTTTATGATGATTACAAAATGGACAATAAAACGCCAATTCGTTACCCCTTAAATTGGAATAACTACCTAACGCATTAGATAGCGTAGATACTACTATATTTTTATCATTTTGCTTCAACACATATCAAATATACAACAAATATTTGATATTACCAAATTTTTATGGTTCTAAAAACCATTCAATTGGAATAATTTTATCTGCGTATTTATATCCATTCTTTTCACACCAATCACCATAGGTTGTTTTGGATTTTTTACTGATTTTGTTCTTTGAATTGGAAAATACGAAACGAATGTCTAAATGTGGATTGTGTTCTTTGACCAATAGATGTTTTTTCCTATCGGCCGCCACAAACCTACCTTTCGTTTCCACTCTAATACCATTCGGTAATTTGAAATCAGGACTATATGTGTGAGTGGATGCAGGAATTATGTATGGAACTTTTTCAGTTTCATATTCTACTTTAATTCCATGAGATTCTATTTGTTGAGATATGGTTTCTTCTAAACCAGACTTAAATCCATATTTTTTAGCAACCCATTTTGGATTACTCGTTTTTGTAACTTTTTTAGCCATTAAGTTTTTTTATTTGTCCTTTTTAACTGCTAATGAGTATTTTTTTACATCATTATAACCTGCCCATCTGTTTCCACCTAAATCTCCTAATTGATATTTAGTTTTACCTTTTTTCTTTTCTAAAGCAGCTATAGCATCAGAATCAATATCACCTTGTGGATTTCTTTCCTCTTTTGAATATGGAGTTATATCTCTTTTTTGGGCTTCCCATGCTTTAGCATCTGGATTACCTTTTGCAAATGAATTGTTTTTACTATCTTCGTATAAATCTAAAATACTTTTTGCCATTGTTTTTTGTTTTTGTATATAAATATAAGATTATGTATCAAATCGTACAATAAAGTTTACAGGTAAATCAGGATATGATTTTATTGGTTGCGGTAATTTAGCTACTGCTACTAAATCACAATTATCATCATATAATCCGATTGTTGTAATAAATGGTGCAAGGAATGAACCAGTGGAATCCAATGATGAACTATAATCATACTGTTCAAATCCACCCGATATTGCAGTGTTATATCTAGAACCTATACTATAATCTATTGTATTTCCGTTTTCTAATGTTGTTTTTTTCTTAATGTATTTAACACCAGGGTATGTAGTTGTTCTATGTATCTTACCATCGGAGCCAGTTACATATCCAGTTTCTCTACCCACTTCCACTACTGCTGTTGGATTTGTTGAAACATTGAATTCATCTTCATTTGCAATTAGAAGATATTCATGTTCATATATAGTTTCAGTTGATTTGAATGTTAAATTCCAATCATTTTGTAACTTTTCTGCAGAATCTCTTGTTAATACTATTAATCCTTGACTATAAAATACATTACCAATTTTAATACCTTGTGATTCTTTTGGTAAAAATGGAATATTTTCTGCAATTGCAATACCTGTGTTAATATCTAAGCTAATTAATTCTATGGTTGGTTGTAACTCTCCATTATATATAATATCCAACGTTTGAGCTTCTATATCAAATTGACCAACCATTAATGTTTCAAATGATGCACTATAAATATGTTCAGCTAAATCGGTAAAATTAAATATTTTATTTTCTATATCAATTCTAGAAACATAAATTGTATCTCTGTAATCTTGTAAATTACCAAATGAATCATCCGTATATGCAAATTCAGAATCTAAATTTGTATTATCAGTTAAAATAACCGAACCTTTTTTAATTCCCTCACCAACATATATTTGTGGAATTGATATTACTTTTGCAGAACCACTTAAAAACCTTTCTTTTGTTAGTTCAACATCATTGTATACATTTGTTTTAGCACCCAATCTTGTAAATGGATTATCTTCTTGTCCATTATAAAATTGAGCTCTTAGTTGTCCATATACTGACTTTGGATAATACTTATAAATATTACCGGTGGGATAGTCGGATGATGAATATGACATAGTTGCATATTCAGTATCCGGTATATTAAAATCTGCATCATATAACGTAACTCTTTCATTTATTTCTAAAGATGAAGAAGCTGGAAATGATGTATCATCAAATGTCCATTCTTTATATGCCTTAAACGGCCTTACACTAATATCTGACTTTGGTATTCTTTTTAACATATCGTATATAAATATTCCAAAACTAAAAACCCACCAAATTAAGGTGGGTCAATAGTTTTTATTTTTATTCTCCGATTAGAAGTCTAATTTAACTTTAATTGCTATTTCTTTATCAAATGATTTTTCAATTGGTTTAGAAGTTTTTGCAACTGCTAATAATTCATTTGAATCATCATATAATCCCACCGTCGTAATATACACTTTAGGGTCTTTTTCAAAAGTTGATTGAACAAATGCACCAACTGAACCAGTTACGAATGTTGGATTATTTGAAAAATTAAATTCTCTATTGTTTGCTCTTACAAAGTAATGAGATGTGGAAACGTTTTCAGTTCTTCTTACTTGAAAGTCAGAACCACTTGCTAAAGCCTTTAATACCGCTGCTCCACCTAAATTACCATAACTAGCTAATTGATATACACCTGCTGCAGTTGTTCCAGATGCTGCTTGCAAAGAAGAACTTACTGAACCAGTTAATGCTGATGGGTTTAATAAAATAATTCCCATATCAGGATAGAATAAACCATATCCTTGTTTAGTTACATTATCGGTATATTGTTTAATTGATGCGGTTAAAGCCGAACCAATATTTAATGAACCACTAACTAAATTATAAACTCTACCCGCTGTTGTTACATTTTCATCAGTTCCACCACTATCATCAATTAAAGTTACCAATCCAATTGAACCTGATAATTTAATTTGAATATTTCCTGGGTCTAATCTTTCTTTGTATCTAGCTCTATTGATATTAATTGCGTAAAACGAAGTTAAATCAAATGTGCTATTTGCACTAGCAGTTGGACCGCTTAAGACTGTGAAGTACGGGTCACCTGCATCTAATAATACATTCTTATATTGGTTATAAGTAGCCAATGTAGGTAATGTTGAATTATCATCATCAGTTAAAGTAGGTGCACCATATCCATTTACGTCTCCATATGCAATTGAGAATTGAACCTCCGATGCGTCAGAAGATGTTACTCCATTATAAACATCTAAATAGTATTTACCACTTGTAGATGCTTTTTGGATAGATGATGTAAATGTCATTTGAACTGCTAATGAACCAGTATCACCACTCCATATTCCAGAAGTTACGATTTCAGTTCTATTAGTTACTTTATCAATAGTTCCAAATTTCTTATAAATACCATTTGTAATGGTAGTTGAATCTGCACTAATTTGCTCACCTTGTCCTAAAAATTGGTTTACAATGCTTACTAATTCGTTTGTATCGACAGGAGTTCCCGCGGTGTTAGCTGCACCTGCTAAGTATGTTGATATATTACTTGCCAAAAGGGCTCCTCTATTGTCTCTTATTACTGCCATATTTTATTTATTGTACATAGTTTACTGTCACAGGAATTGTTTGAGAACCACCCGTTTCATTACCATAGACTGTGATTGTAGTTCTAATAGTCGAAGTTAAAGATGGGTTTGGAATAAACTTAAATGTTAATCCTTTAGAAATTGCTGCAGTTGCAGATACATCATCACCAATAAATACTGGGACAGTTCCTACATCAGCAGTAACACCTTCACCGATAATATCTCCTGCGTTTTTATTAGAAAGGATAATTGTATATCCCATTCTTCTATTACCTGCTGGAGATGTAGTTGGTGATAACGCAACCTCACCACTTTTTTGATTTACCGAAATATTTGGAATACCAAATTCAACAACCGGAATACGAGTTGTGTTTTTTGGTAAAGTTACCAATTTATATTTCATTACTTGTGTTTCATCAGGATTAGCCTCTAAAACTGGCATATTCTTAATTGCTGCATCATAATACGCAGAACCAAGTGGATGTGCCGGTTCGTAAAGTGTGTAATCAATCTCATCATCTGCTAATGCAAATTGAGTAATGTTTAATCCCTGTCCTGCCGCTAACTTTTCTCTACCTTTTTTGGTAAGAATAGCGTCGACTGTCAATTCGGTATTACTTAAATATCCCATAGTATTTTATTATTCTTTGTTTATAAATATTATATTTTTAAAATTCCGTTATTCAACTTCCAAAATTGGTTCACTTGCATTTCTACCGGTCTTATTTACAGTCAATGTATTAGGATTAGAAGTAAATGTTTCAATAGGAAAACTACCATCTAAAGTAGTAGCGGCAGTATTTTTAGAACCATTATAAAAAGAATTTTGTAATCCTCTTGTCAAATCGGAAGTATTTCTATAATGTGTTGGTAAATATCCACTAACTGGTTGTATTGCTATAATATTACCTTTAATAGTTGGTGGAGTTGAACCAGAAAATGGTTGTATATTCAATGAGGTTTCGGTATATACCGATGATGTTAAAATATATCCATCTCTCGGGTCTCCTAACCCATTTATTTTTGTTTTATATTTTACAATATCTCTTCTTTTTTGTTCCGTTACTAAATTAACTCTAACTCTTTGTTTTTTAACTGAACCATCTAAATCAAAATAAGTTCTAATAGCAGACCCACTTTCTGCATAAATACCAAATCCAATATTTTCATAATCAGTTTGTCCTACAATTATATTTGAATTTATTAAATCAATTTCAGTAAGTATCGTACCATCTCCTAATCCTGCATTTATTTCAACATTATATTGATATGATTCTGCATTTGTTATAAAATTATCACCCGCAGTTATTAATGAATCATATTGATTGTTCTCTGCAGAAATTTTATCCAAAGAAGATGAATATATTGTAGCTTCGTATTGATTGTTTTCCGCAATTACATTTTCTGATAAATTACTATCAACGATTGCTTCATATTGGTTTATATTCGATGTAATACTATATTCATTTTTATAATCAATAGTAGTATCTTGCTGATATTCATCTCCAGATGGTTTCTTTTGTGCAATCTTACTTCTTTCTAAAATATGTGGTTCAATTAATAATCCGGTAGTTGCTTTAACTCTCGCCGGTAACATTTTCTTAATATCTTCAAACATTGATTTCTCATATAGTTTGATTAAATTGATATAAGAATATATGTCTCTATTATCAAATCTTTTGAAATAATATTTTCGTAAAGAATCTAATGATTTATAATTTCCGTTATATTTTTCAGAAGGGTTACCAATATAATCATCTAAATTTATTCCACCAAATGATTTAGCAATATCAATGTTTAATTCTTTTGTTGGTGAGAAAAATAATCCCACTCTATTTGAATCGGTTGGAGCTTGGTCAAATGCCTTTTTGGTTGCTCTACTTTTTATAGATAAATCAACACCACCACTAACATCATTACCATCAAAATCAGTTTGAGATTCAAATCTAACTTTATTTGTTGAATATCTTGTAGAACCCATATCTGGTATCTCCAATACAACACTTCTATCTATTGCTTCAAAATTATGTGGATATGTTCCTATATTTGTAAATCCATATGCGGATGCCGAATACGATGCCGATGGATTTTCTGAAAATATTAAAGTTCTAGGTAAGATTGGACCACTTTCTAAATCGTTTCTATATAGAGAAGATGAAAAATAAATATTAGTATCAACATTTATTAATGAAGATGTTAATGCTAAATTTTTAGGATATTCAAAATCCAAACGGAAAAATAAATCATCCGTTGATGATGAAATTTCATTACCATTAACCATTTCTGGAAATGAAACGTGTTGATAAAATTTATCTTTGGCCAATGGTGCACTCCATAAACGGAATTCATCTATACTACCAACAAAATTGTTTCCTAAACTAATTAAGGAACCACTATCCCAATAAAAACTTCCAGTAGAAACACTTCTACTAATACTCGTTTCAAATATTGTTCGTTCTTTATCTGCTTGTCTTAAATTTAATTCAAATGTGTGTTCAGCCGCGCCGCTTGTTCTACTTATTTCTACACCAAAGAATTTACCATTAAATATTGGTAATATTGATGATGAAATACAATTAGAGCCGGAATAATTAAATACAACTTTACCATATGATGATGAAATTGAAGATGTAACTTCTAAATTCCAACCACTTCCAGATAAAATTCTAGAATTAGATTGTTCCGTTGGTTTTACAAAAAATTCTATTGTGTCCGGTTTTCTATTTCTTTCAGTATTTTTCCATTGAAAATCAAGTCGAGCTCCATTGTTTACAACCAAAGCAGTAGTAACATTATCCATTACTAATTTACTTTTACTTGTTTCAGAAACTTCTGGGCCACCAAATTCTAAAATCGAAAGATTTGATGAAGGGATTCCATAACAACTCATTAAAGCATATATTCCTCTTCTTGTACCTTTATGTTTTAATAAATAAGGTAAGTTATTTGCAATTCTTCTCCAAACTTCATATGTTCTTTGTTTCGCAGGACTTGTATTTTTTGTATTTCCATTTGAATCTTTACCAAATACATGCTCCCACAATTTAGAATCAGCTGATAGGTTTTTAGCATCCCAATTAAATGATTTTAATGAATCAAATAATAATTTATCATTAATTCCATTTTTCGATTTATACCCCATACCTCTACCATTTTCAATAGATTTAGTATAGTAATAAATTATATCAAAATGATGAGCTAACATATTCAATAACAAATGGAAACTTTGAGAATTTTCAACATTGTTTATAAATGTTGGAACATTGTTCATAATCCAATTAGGATTTTCTAAATCAAAGGTTTCTGCAGCTTCCGATGCTAAAGTATACCAATTTACTACATTGGTATTAGTATGGTTTAATCTAACTCCATTTGCATGTGGCCAACTTAAAGATGATGATGTATATAAGAATGTTTCAAACCCATCAAATGATTGAATTATTTGATTTTTCTTTATATTATTTTTTTCTACCTGTTTAGGAGATTCTGGTGAGTTTATAAACGATGCAGTTTGCGAAGCAGATATTGCTGTATCATATGCTTCTATTAATTGAACTTTATAAACAAAATTATCTAATCTTTCCTTTGCAGAACTAAAATGTACAAAGTTATCCCAAAGATATCCTTCAATTGGATTTGAACCACTTGCATATTCTATATTTAAATCATCTTGATACGAAAGTGATGAACTTAAATATGTTCTAACTAAATCAGTTGATGATGCGGAACTACTTAATATTAAATTATCTAATGATTCAAAATTAGTAGAATTACCAACAACAAAATCAACTTCTATATCAAAATTAGGCCCTTTTATTGGAGGACACTTTACCGAATCTTGTTCATTTAATACGACAGTTTCTATAAGAGGACTACTCATTAATTTAGTAATCCAAAATGTAGTATTTTCAGTATAATTTGCAGGTAATGGTGAATATAATTTTAAAATTATAGATTTAACTTCTTTATCAACTATTTCATTTCCTAATTCATCTTTTTTCTTTGATGATAATGTCCAATTATCTTCTTCAAATGATGAAACTAATATTTGTTCATTATTTCCAAAATTAGAAAGATGTGTTAAATATTTACTTTCTTTTTCAGGTTCGGTTATTTGTATTTGTTCCGCAAATGAATCAAATAATAATTTTGATATTATATCTTCATCTAAAAATAATTTAGGTAAAATTAATTCAGTATTTGTTTCATAATCATTACCAATTAATTCTTCTGCACCACCTCTATTGTATGGTTTTAATTTTAAACGTATACCATCTTTTGGAACCCACGTTGGATATAATTCTCTTAATTTTTTTAAGTTAAATCCAAAATCACCATTAGGAGATTGATTTTTTAATAAATCAATATAGCTCTTATCTCCTAATTGCAATGATATATCAACACTGGTTGCTGCAAATGTAGAATAAGATATTTTTAAATCTATATTAAAATCCGAAAAACTAGGTATTTCAATAGATTGGGGAAATGTAACTTCTACTATTGAAGGATAATCATTTACAGCAGTAAAGTTTACTATTATTTCTTTTCTTTGCCCCGTACCATATTGATTACTTACTGCTACTAATATTACCTTTTTAGAACCATATACTTCGGAATAATCTTTTTGAAAATATAGATTTACTGAACCATCTGTGGCTGGTACTTTTAATGTTTTTTCTGGAGTAATATATACTAATACATAATCAGCCTTATCGGTATTGAATGGAATAGAAACTCCCTTTTCAGTATCGGATTCTTTTACTCTGACATCAAATTGTGTTTGATAAACATCTATCATTGGTTCCGCTACTGATATTTCTTTTTGAAATAATGCAATAACTACAACTCCACTTGATAACTCTGCAGATGATACTTCAAAACTTAAATTAGATGGTTTAGCAAATTTTGCATCGTTACTAAAAACTTCATTTAATTTAGAGTAATCAATATTATCTGCGTTTGTTATTATAGAACGTTTTCCCCAATATAATTTTGTGAAACTAAGGTCTTGTCCATACGATGGTTTTATAGTTTCGGTATTATCAATTATAGTAAATACAACTTTGCCATTTTTTATAGAATCTTTTGCAATAGATTTTAATGCACTTCCATCTTCTAATGATATTTGGCCAGTTTGTATAGATGTTCCAACTTCATTTAAAATATCATATTTTAATGAGTATATGTTTCCTAATTCATTTTTAAAATTACTACCAAAAACAATTTCGTATTCAACATTTGGACTTGCAGGTATTTCTGCAGGTGTTACCTTTATTGCTTCAAATTCAAAAATAAGACTATATGCTCCAGAAACGCCATCAGCGTTTGTTATTATATCTTGTACATAATTTTTTCCGTCCCAAACATATTTTTTAATAGCTAAATTTTCTGTATAGTTTTGTTCATTAGCCGTGATTGGTGTTGAAGTTGGTATTCTATTATATTCATAATTGAAATTATAATAATTTGGATTATAATTATAATTTAAATTGGAATTATATCCAAAATTAGTATTTCCACCCATACCATTAAACATAGTAGAACCTGCGTTTATATTCATATCAAACGTCCATGTAAAATTCGGTATAACCAAATTTGGTTCTGCTATGCTTTGTGGATTTTGATATTTTTTAACTATTTCAACTTCGTAATAATTTAAACTTTTATATCCCTCTGATTTGGATTCATATTTTCTTTTAGAACCAAATACCAAAGATGGAGAATAAACTATTTTATTAGTTGTACCTATACCCTTTGATACATCTCCTTCGAAAAACTCACTAGCTACATCTTTTGCGTTAACTAATGTAATAGTTAATGGTGTTGATAAAGACTCTTTAACTTCAGATGGTGGCACGAATGTAGGATTGGTAGGAACCGGTGGAGTATATCCTCCACCACCACCAACGCTGCCAATATTGCCCAATGTTTGATTTTCAAATGGATTGTATACTCCATTTCCATCATATGGGTTATTTATTTGATTTCCTCCAAACTCATTTGGGTCGTAAGATACTGCCATCTATTAATTTTATATAAATATTTTATTGTAAATTTTCTCTTTGAGTCATATCTCTTTCGATAATATTTTCTCTACCATATCCCAATCCAAAATTGTTTTCAACATAACCGCCTCCTCCTCCACCACCACTAACCGATGGTGTTGTATATATTGGTTCTGGTATAATAACAGGTATTGGCGTTGGTTCTTCAAATTTTGGAGTCTCTACAAATAGTGGTGGTGGAGCGGGAGTTTCTATTGGCTCCACATATTCTTTAGGTGGTGGTAGAATATCTAATACCGGTATATCTCTTGTTTTTGTAACAGGTAATTCTACTTTATCTGGTGCATATACATTTCTTCGTATATCAATTGGTGTTTGAAATGAATTTAAATTATTTTGTATTTGTTTTCTTAATTCAACCACTGCAAATTCTTGAGGAACTTGTTTATAATCAATACCTCTTCTTTTTAAACTTTTTATATTATATGCTACTGCATTATTTAGTAAAGATTGAACTCCTCCTAATAAAAAATTAAAATCATATTGGTCACAATCAATAAATCTAATTTCAGATGGTTTTCCAAATGTCGAATCATTTAAATCATAATGTCGGTTATTAACCCAATGTTTAATACTTTCTTTAAAATCATCAAATATTTTTTTAATAAAAGCATCAAAATTTCGCAATCCAAAATCTTTTCTAATTGTATCTTTAAAATCATTTCCAATTCTATTTACAATTGAATCATTTATTTTAGATAAATAAAGTGGTTCCAAAGAATCTAATGCATTTAATATATTCTTTTTGTAATATTTAAAATCTTTATTAAGATTTCCTAAATTATTAAAATCTTTTATGTTTTTAGTATTAATATTTTCCCATTTAGTTTTAAGTGGTATTATTCTTATCTCTTCTCTTGAAGGTGATATTTCTTGTATCCATACCCTTTCTAATTCATTATCAGTACCGACTCTATTTCTTACAAAATTAATATTAACTTTTAAAATACCATTTGTAAAACCTAAATCACTTAAAAGTTTTTCAATATCAATAGCCAATTCTTTCTGACCACCTTTATTAGTTACATTATACATGTAATTTTTTATATCACCTGTTTTAATGTATGCTACATTATTTCCTGTTTTTTGTGGTAATAGATTGCTATTAATATCGTAAACTGATACTTCCATTACATCATATTTACAATCCCCAAAATCCGTTTCCTCTATTTCATTTTTTGATACAATGAATAAATCTTCGGCTTGTAGAAATTTTCCTTTATTATCTACATTACCATCGATTTTTTCAAAGTTTGTATATTTTTTAATACTCATATATAAAATTTATTAATAAGAATCTGGATGTAATTTTGAAAATTTCATATCATAAGATTTACTCTTTGTACTCTTATCACTTTTTGTAACTGATACTTTTAATTCACCACCTTTATAATCTGCACTATGTGAGTATGATTTATTTTTCTTACTATCAACATTTGCAACTGCCGACTCATCGATTGTAAATTGTATATCTTTACTAGCACCAGGTTCCATTGTAAATGAAGATTCGGATACTCTAAACCATCTCAATCCATTGGGATATGTTACATCTATACTTATTGAAATTGAACCTTTATCGTTATTTGTTATAGATAACGATTTACCATTTACCCATTTATTTCCTCCCTTTGCATTTACCTTACCAAAAATAGCAGGTTCATTTTGTTCAGTTTTGTCTTGTAATTTTACAATAGCAACATCATTAATAACATCCGCTCCAGCTGCCATAGCTTGTGCAGCGGTACCTTGTGTAATAGCCTGTTGTTGTTGTACTGCACCTAATTGAGCTTGCAATCCTTCAATAATTGAATTCAATGAATCAATTTGTTTTATTAATGCTTCAATTTGAACTTTATATCCAGTATTTTGTGATTGTAATGATGTTCTTAATATAGATTCTTCTACCGACTTTTGTACAGCCGTTTGAATCTGTTCGGTAAATGTTGCCAAACTATCCGATACCGTCTCTAATTGATTTGAAATCAAATCATCTTTTTGGGACATTGATAACTTTTCAATATTTACTTTTGTAACTTCGTTTTGTAATCTTTTTATTTCATTAACCGCAGCAGAATATTTTGCAGTTACATCAGCTAATTTAATGCGTAAATCATCATTTAGAGCAACCTCTTTATCGTATATAGGTCTTGGAACTAAATCTAAATTGGGAGTAGGTATTGATGGTTTTAATTCTTTTACCTCAATATCAATTGCCTTTTTTATTTCTTCTTCATCGTATTTATCTTTATTTAATTCCTTAAATACCAAAGAAGATGCTACATTTTTTTCATCTACAATTGTTATACCATAATCATTTTTGACAATAGCTTGTGAACCAGATGAAATTAATATTTCTTCTAATCTATTTTTTCTTTCTTCTTGTAATTTTTCAGCTATTGCTTCTATTGATGTTAACGCCATATTATTTTATTTGAAATGTATTTTTATCATCAAATATATAATCTATCCCGTCTATTTCAATTTTAGTTTTTATTTTATAAACTCTGTCAATTGGCAATGTATTCAAATCCATAACAAAATAATTACTGATAGAATCGCAACTTATTTTAGTATATTCTCCAAACGGGTATACAATTTCACCAGTTAAATAATCTTCTAATTGATAATAAGAAGATGTTGGTAAATAATTTATGCTATTGGGAATAAAAGTATTAGAAAAGGATTTTAATGGATATAAATCGCCTCCTTTTACTCTAATTTTTATTTTACTATTTGCATCATATTTAGTTTTTAAATTAGTCAAAACTACTTTAAAATTTTCAGAAGGAATAGATGTCAATGAACCTGTTATAAACGAAACATCACTCCAAACTAATTCTAATTTTGGTTCATATATTGTATGTGTTTCTTTTGAAAAGAATTTAAGCACACCATAATCAGTACCATCATTTACGGATGCTGATTCGTGGTGATGTATTATAAATCCATTATTATCCATAGTACCACTAACCCATAATTTAACTATTTTGGTAACATCCATTCTAACATCATCCGATTCATAATTAAATGATTGTGATGCAGACCCACTCAAATACCAAACCGCACCCTCTGCATTATTTGAACCCGTTGTTGTATTACCGGTTGTTGGATATACTGCAGTACCACCGGTTGTATCATAATCAACCCATTTGGTTTCAGTCAAACCATTTCTATATTTCCAAGTAACACCATCATATGTTACATTATCAAATTTAGTTCCGGTACCCATTACCCAACTAGAAGATACTGCATTTGCATATATTGTATATTCTACGGGTATTTCTTCGGAGTTTGCCGCCTTTAAATTTAAAAATACCTTATAACTACCCGTTCCTACATTGCTTGCTATTGATTTAGAAACATCTGTTATTGGAAATTTAATTAAAGTTCTAGCTATATCCATAGTAGACCCATAATAAAGTTTACCTACTTCTAATATCTCATCTCTACCGGTATTTTGTTCAGGTTGTTGAAGATATATACTTGCATCGTATGATGCTGTGAAAAATTTATGCATTATAAGGCCCTCCCTTTAATATCTTTGTTAGGAAATTTAACTTCAAAAACGCAAGGGTCTAAAGAAGGATATACAATCTTCCCTTTTGTTGCTTCATCTATATTATATTTGTTTGGAGAATAATTACCATCCCCCGCACATAAGTTTTTAATTTTAACCGATGGTACACTCATAACTCCTTCTACATTGGCAAGTATCAATTCAATTTCAGAAATATTAATTGGTTTATTAAATGTCCAATTATCTATACTAAAATGGTCTTGTATAAATGTTAAACAATTTGCTAACACCTCTCTTTTATTATAGTTTGAATAACATATAATTTCAAAATCAACACCAATGTTTACAATAAATCCATCAATCATATTAACCGCGTCAGTTAACATTCTATATTCACCTAAATAAGTTTTAAGATTTTGTTTAACGGCTTGATTTAATTGAGTAAGGTTTTTATTATCATCATATCCCAAAACATACATATTAATAGCAAATGGGTTGTTTACTTCCGAAATAGCAGTTCTTTTATTTGAAAGATATTTAACCAATTCTTTTTGAATTTCAGATTTAGCCATTCCTTTCATAGAATCTACCAAATTAGTAAATTCGGCAATATTATTAGGACTAGCTAAAATAGATGCAGGGGAATTATTATCAATTTCACCATCCGGACTAACATATACTTTTGCAACACTACCATATCTTGCTGGCATACTCAAAGCTCTTACAATATAATCTTGTCTTGTTACAGCTCTATTTTGTGAACCAAAAGTGGCCAATGCGTTTTGTCTAATTTCTTCAATTGATTCACCACCTCTACCACCAACAGCAGGTTCTATATTTTCAACTGCTATTGTTGTTTTTGCCTGATTATAAACTCTTAGATTATCATCACTTAATGATAATAAATCTTCTTCATATTCTATATTAATAATACTAACCAAATCTCCAGTATTTACATTTGCTTCAATTCCACCACCTACTAAATATTTTACTTTTAATGTTGTATTTGTAGGTGCTATACCAAATGTATTTGTTTTCAAAAAATTAGAAGGGTCAATACCTTGATTCAATCTATTAACTGAATTAGCCAATCCTAATCCTACATTTTTTGTATTGGGTAATATTTGTTCATCATTCATAGAGGTATCCCCACTTCCAAATTGTAAATCCATAGTGTTATTTGAATTAACTTTTACACTAAATCTTCTAGGTACTTTTTGTACTTCTAAAATATATGGAACTTCCGATGATTTTGAATTTAAATCAGAATTTGTATTACTTGAAATATTAGCCTGTTCTACAAATACGCTTTCTTGTGCCAAATAAGGTACTTCATAATATTTGTTATTATTAGAATCGGTAACGGAAACTATTTGTATTATATCACTATCGGATAAAGAAACCGATGGATAATCAACATCACTTCCCATTATAAAAGATGTTTCTACTTGAGTAGCAGATATTGCCTTTACTAATTTACTAATAAGATATTGTGTTGGAGCGCCGGTTGAATCTCTTTCATATACATCAATTTCTCTATCAATTGGATTTTCAAAATCAACAGAATCGGTTGTTCTAAATATTATATTAGAATTCGATGTTGATTTTATTTCCATTCCATCTTTAATTTTTAAATAAAATCTAGAATCAGGTTCTAAATTACCTCCATTATTTTTTGAAGGTACTATTTGATAAACCTTTATAGTTGTAGCAGCGGGTGCAGATAACTTTGGTTTATATCCCATAGATTGCGCAATTGATACCACATTTTTTCTTTCGCTAGCATTTGCTAACATTGATTCTTTTAATTGGGTATCCTGATAAAAAGAAAGAACATCTCCAACATATGAAGCCATATCAATGAATATGTTTCCAGGTGATGCATCTGAAAAATCCGAATAATTATCCGGAAAATATGTTTTTGCAAAATTAACTAGATTTTCTTTAAATGCGGTAAAATCTTTACCTACATAATTTATTTCTTTATTATTATTGCCCCAAGTTTTATTTAAAGATTTAATTGCCATTTTATGTTATTCTTTTATTGATACTTCTATACTATCTGTTATGTCCGGATTTGATTTTAATGAAAAAACTATATTAAAATTAATTATATGGTTATCCATATCGTTTTCAGTAAAATCAAAAACAATTTCATCTATATTAACTTCTGGAATCCAATAGTTTACTGCCTGCTCAATTGCCGCTTCTATTTTATTTTCAATTTGTCCTTCAATTATTGGTTCAAATAAAACTTTATGAATATCGCATCCGAATAATGGATTCATTATTCTTTCTCCTTTCTTTGTTAATATTAAGTTTTTAATATTTTCTGCATATTGTTTTCTTGTGGAATAATTTTTTTGAAATATTCCATCTTTATCTGAATTAGAAAATCCGATACTTAAACCTTTATGTTGGTTTTGTATTAAATCTTTTACGGATATTTTTCCTAATTCTATTGCCATTATTTAAATCTCTTTACTAATTCCGAATAATCTCTTGTCAATGCTTTTATTGTTGCATCTTGCAACCCATCCCCAGTGGATTCTAGTTGTTGTGGAATATTTTGAGGTATAGATGATACTTCTCTATAATCCATTGTCTCCCAATCTCCCTCCATAGTTTGTTGTGGTTGTAACATATCTAATACACTACCACCACTAACGCCTAATGCAGCTGTATTTCCTTCTGCTCTATGTGCAGAGGTAAATGGTTGGGTCATATTTAAAATCTCATTTATCATTGGGTCTTTTGAAAATTCTTTTTGTGGTCTTTGAACGGGCTGTTCGTATACAGGTTGTTTTCTTTTAACCGGTGTAGAATTAACTTCCGTCATCTCTCTTAACGATGGAGTAGATGTTTTCTTTTGCGAGTTTAATGTAACTGCACCAGATTTTATAAGTTTAACAAGTTCTTCTTTTACTTGTAACTTAACTTCGTTTTTAACAACTTCTTTAATTAAAGTTAATAAAATGTCTGATTTCATAATAATTGTTTATATGTTTTTAATAATAAATATTGTATTTAAATTTTATTTAGTTACCTCCACCAAGTATACCAGGTTGTGATATAGGAGTTCCAGCCGCAGTAGTCGTTGGTGATGCTTCTGATGATTTTGAATCGTTTCCGTATGGAATTGGCGCGCCACCCGCAATGGTAGATGTTAAATCAGTACCAGCCTTTACACTAATCATCGCTGCTATATCGGTAACAAGTCCGGTACCCTCTCCAACTGCGTAATTTACTGCCATAGGTAATAATTCTTCTGCAATTTCTTTAGGAGAAAGTTTCCAAGGTAAATCTGATAATGGATTTAAAGGTGGAATTGCGAATGGTTTTGTAAAATACCCAACCCAGGGTGTTATCCAAAATGGAATTGGTAATCCAGTTACGGATGTTTTATGACGAGTAAAATGCAATCCAGCAACGGATAATAAATGAAAATTTGCATTTATAATAAAATTCATAAGCCAAGTATCTACATTACCAATTGGAAACATTGGTTGTGTTGGGAAGATTCCAGGAAATACACAAAAACTCATATATGTAGAATCTCCATAAGTTGATAATGCAGGTGGGAATACGAAAATTGGTGCTTTTGATTTATCCATTTGTCTACCCATCCACCATAATTGTATACCTGCACCTACTTTTTGTAATAAATCTCCATTAGGACTAAATTTATTTGCTTCTATTGTAGTTGCCAAATATGCTGCAATTGCTTCATTTAATCCATAATTTATTAAAGCAGCAACATTATCACCTTTTACCGAAAACTTTTTTCTTGTTCCACCCGGTGGCTTTCTAAATTGAAAATATGAACTAGAAAATCCACCCGCAGCTACATTTAGTAATCCAGGAAACATAACATTCCCACTAACTATAACTTGTTCATATTGTTCTAAAAATTCTCTTACCCACTCTTCGGTTTCCAACCAATTTAAAACGTGTTCTGCTCCAGATAAACGTTTAGCTCCTTCCGTTTCTTTTGATTCGTTTACAATTCCTTCCGCTACTTTTTTTACCTCTCCTTTTAAAGCTTTTTTACCATGTTTTATTATTTCTTTAAAATTTACTGCTATTGTATGATTACTTCTATCATATTCTATCGTTTGCTTATTTTTTATAAATTTTTCATATTTTTTATAATATTTGCCAATTTTACCCAACATATCATCATTTTGTAAAAACCCTCTCATTTTTAAATAAAATCCTGCCCAAGACCCACCTGCTTCAAATGCCTTTTTTCTAGCTGCTGCAGCATTTGCTCGTTGTGCCCCCAATGTAGAACTTCTTTGAGATTGTGCTCTAGACCTTGCAGCAGCTGCTTGCCTATCAGCAATTGATTGTCGTCTAGTTGCAGCCCTTGATTCAGATTGTGTTCTTCTTGACATAATCTAAAATTAGTTTTTACTTAAAAAATTTCTAGCTGATAATATTACTTCTATTTTATCTTTAAGTGCATTAAATCCTGCTGCATTTGCCGGTCCAATGGCCGATGGGCCTGCGGGTGTGTAAAATACTTGATTTGTAATTAAATCTATTAATGTTTTTAATACATCTACTAACTCACCACCTAATACCATTTGTTGAACCGCTGCACCCGCATCACCTTCACCGCTATCACTTCCCAAATATACATTACCACCCGAATCTGAGTTTAAAAATATTTTAGTGTTGGTGTGTAATGTTATGTCTCCATCGGAATGCTCATATATTGAAGAAGCAGCATCTACACTAAATACACCATCGGTAATTACACCAGTATTTCCTTTACCAAAGATAATAAATTCTTTTGCTTTAGCCGATAAGATGATTCTATCTGAATTTATAAATAATTGGTCTCCTTTTAAATCTCCAGAAGAAGGATATGAGCCAAATCCTACTTTACTTTTTTTAATCGTTTCTTTAAAAGGTATTTTTGTTTTATTAGAGGATATATAAATAGAAGTTCCATCTTTATTTATATCTTCATCTATTAATTCTCCTAATTTTTTACTATCTAGTGCTGGGTTTTGTTTATTACGAATGAATATGCCTGGTGAAGAAGTTTTACCATCTTCGGTTAAAAAAAATTCACTAAAACGAATTGTATTTCCAACTCTACCGGTTATAAGCGTATCTCCTTCTCTTGGTTTTAAAAATTTAATCTTTTCGTTTACTTTATATTCTTTATCTTTTTTTATCTTACCATCGCTGGCCTTTTTGGCCATTCCGGTTTGCTGTATTTGTTTATAATCTTCATTATTTGAACTAGATTTTCCTCCAGCATCTACATATTTTATTTCACTAGCTCCAATTGTTGTTTTATAATCTTCTCTATAATTTGGATATTGTGTATTTGAAAATGGTAACCAAAAATGTTGCATACCGATATTCAATATCAATACAGTCTCTCCTACAATTGGAAATGTTATATTATTTTTATCAAAAGGAATTGCATAATCTATTAAAGATATTGAATGTTCTTTTTGAAATTTAACCGCTCCTAAAAATCGTATATCCGGGTCTTTATCTTTGTATTTATTATCATTATAGTTTACACTGGCGCTAATATTGTATAATAATGAATCTTCCTTTATTTCTTCGGTTGATTTGTATACTTTTGTTACTTTGGCCAAATAAACTTCTAAATCGCTTTTACTTTCTCCAGTAAATTCCGAATTGCTTGTTACTTCCCACATTTAGATTTTGTTTTTTATTTCTTCAATTTCTATTTCTAAATCTGTCAACTTTTCTTTATTTTTTTCTTCTACCTGATTAATCGTATTTTCCATTTCATTAAGTAATTGCGCTTTTTCGGTTTCACTTAACCAACCATCCTCACCAATACCTTTGGCTTCGGCGGCCGCAAGTCTTTGTGCAATTGTTGCTAATTTAATTAAGTGGTCATCGTTTTTAACCGATACCTCAATCAAATCTTTAATGATTGGGGCTATGACGGTTGCTTCACCAACATTGCGAATTAATTTACGAAGCGATTCAATCAGTTCGGAAATATTTTTCTTTTTGTTTTGTTGGTTATCGTATATGTCTTTAAATAATGATGATAAGTTTTTACCATCAAATAATTGAAATTCGCTTGCCATTATAATATGTTGTTTCTTACTATATAATTATAAAGTTCTTCACTTATTAGATTATATCCTTTTTTATTAGGATGTTTTGACGGTATAACGTCAAATGGTTCCGGATATTCCCACGCAGTTTCATCAGATATTTTTACAATAAAATCTCTAATAGTTTGTTTACCAAATCCCCAATAGTTTTTTGTATTTATTAAATGTGTAACATCATCACCCCTTCTCAAATCTTGTACCATCATATCAAACGCATCACAAAATACATATTTTACACCATAACTCTCTAACATCTTTTGTAAGAAAATAATATAGTTTTGATTTATTATATTGTAATAATTTTGATTAAACATATTTTCTAAAAAGAAACGTTTATAATCTTCTAAAAATCCATTGTATTTATCATCTCCAAATTTATATGATTCAAAAAATTTATGAGGTAATAAAGTAAGTTCTTTTATTGACCAACTTATCCACTCGCCTTTTGGTAAGAAATGAACATGGTCTCTTAAAGATGAACTCCACATAATTACTACTAAATCTCCTTCGTGGATTTTTCCGTTTCTTAAATCATTAATAACTTCATTGAATATTAAATTATTTGCTTTACCACTCCATCCATTATTTTCGTGGTCACAATTTAATTTTTCTGCTAATCGTATTGGCCAAGAATGTTTATTCCTAAAATCTTTAAGAAACATTCTATCTTTTAATTTTTGTTCTTCATCTATAATAGCACCCTGGCCTTCTGTCCAACTATCTCCGTATGCGTATAATTTCATTATTTACTAATTAAATATTTTCCTAATACTAAATAATCCATATCACAATTATGAAATGTCCAAATAGCTTTTTGTGGGTCATTAGTCATTGTATGGTCTTTTAAGTTGAATGATGTATTTAATAGAATTGGTGTTCCTGTTAGTTTTTCAAATTCCTTTAATAATTCATAGTAAAGTGGGTTATCCTCTCTTTTTACAGTCTGTATCCTTGCAGAATTATCAACATGCGTTACTGACGGAATGTTTACATCCTTTTTAACTTTAACAACCTGATTCATATAAGGAACATCTTCTTCTGATATAAAATACTTTTGATAATCTTCAATTGTAACCGATGGAGCAAATGGTCTAAACATTTCTCTCTTTTTGACAACCTTATTAATTCTATCTCTAATGTCGGACAAATGTGGATTAGCCAATATAGAACGATTACCCAATGCTCTTGCACCAAATTCAGTCCTACCTTGAAACCATCCTATGATATTACCCTCTTCAATTAATTTTGCAACTTGTTTACATAAGATTTCATCGGTATCAAACATTACAACTTTTTTTCTATGATTTTGTAATATAATTTTAAGTAATTCAGGATTACTCCACTCTTCGCCTAAATATGGAGATTGATTATCACCACCTTTTACTTTTGGATGGCCTAATGTTTGGTGATAATGATATAAACATGCACCAATTGCCGAACCGGCATCCGATGGTGCAAATGGAATCCACACATTTTTAATTGATGTAAATGTTTTAATTTTACCATTAGCAGTTCCGTTATATGCACATCCTCCACCCAATACTAAATTTTCACTATTCCAAATATTTGTAATTCTATTGATGATAAAATATAATGCACTTTCATACCATCTTTGTAATGATGCTGCAAGGTCTTTATGATGTTGTTCTATTGGTTCATCTTTGAAACGTGGAGGAAATCCAATTAAATCAATCAACTTATCATTAAACATATCGTTATCCGATGTATGCCATGTAAAGTAAGACATATCCATCTTTACAATATCAATTTCACCACCAATAGTAGCAACCTTATCAAATGTATTATTATATTTTTGATTATCACCATATGGAGCTAATCCCATAACTTTGTATTCACCTTCGTTTGGTTTGAATCCTAAATAAGCAGTAAATGCTGAATAAACTAATCCCAAAGAATCTGGAAATTGTAATGTTTGTATTGTATGAAATCCTTTATCATCACACATTGTAGCGTATACCGAATGTCTTTCTCCTACTCCGTCAATTGATAAACCTATTGCTTTATCAAATGGTGATGTATAGTAAGATAGTGCCAAATGTGAATGATGGTGTAATGAATATAAAATTTCTCCATCATATCCAATTGATTTTAATATTTCTGTTAAGTTACCTTCTGTTTCATTCCATCTCTTTAAGAATTGTCTCCATTTTATAGGATGTCTTAAACCACCCCACTTACCTATCGTTTCTCTAACTCTTTCAAATTTATGGTTTGGGTTCTCATACCAACAAACCATATCAATTTCATCAATTGTTATCTTTGTATATTCCAAACACCATTGAATTGCTTTAAACGGAAAAGAACTATCATGCTTTTCGCCGGATAGTTTCTCTTCTTCAATTGCACATATAACTTTACCATCTATTACAATTGCTGCTGCTGAATCGTGGTAAAATCCTGATAAACCTAATTGTATCATTTTTTAAAATTTATATCGTATCTAATGCCCAATGCGGGTTCAAACTTGGTAACGCGCGCATTACCATATAATACTGAATATTTTACCATATTTCTAAACTTACCATTCATTTCTAAATAGAATCGTTCTGTAATACGAACTTCTTTTGTAAATCCAACAATAAAATACCAATTTGTACTTGACTTTACATTGATATTATGGGTTAAATCAAGTAACGATTTTTCTAAATAGTAACGTAAAAATCCAACACCAAAAGAAAAATCAAACCCATATTTTAAAGGTGTTATATAATACATAGCCATACCAAATCTTTTATTTGAACTTAATATAAATCTATCGGTTTCACTATAATACTTATTCTGAAAATCATCTGGGTAAATTACTTTGTCTCTATATATATCAAGTCCAAATCCATCTTCTTTTGGTTCTCTTCTTCTTTCGTAGTAAGCATTACCATATGGAGAAACTCCTAAACTAATACTAGTCCAATGTTCATATTCTGGTGCATCATCAATATACTCTTTAACATAAGAAATAGTTTTAATTTTTTTCAATTTATATTCTTGTGCGGTAGAAACAAGCGACAATAATATCATTGATAATATTAATAATTTTTTCATAGTTTTTATTTCTAAATTTTTATATCACCTTCTCTATCAAATTCATTATAAAGTGCCATTTGTTTTTCTTTCATTTTGTTGACAACTTTTGTTATATAATGAGTAGGGTGTCCGGTCATTTCTCTAATAAGTAAATATAGTGATTTTTTATTAAAATTTTCTATATATTCTGCTCTTCTAAATAATTCTAATACGGAATCTGCTATTTGTAAATCTCTTTTCTTTGGGAAAAAGTTTTCTAAATGTTTATCCCAATATTGTAACATTCTAGCATTGAATGTTCGGTGTTCATCATTTCTTTGTTCCTCTCTAAAATTATTTTCAGTATCAAATGATTCCGGTAATCCGGACATTATATCCGTATCTTTATATCTTTTATAGTTTGCATTATTATTTAAAATAAGATAGTTTCTTGCAACAATAGTAAAGTAACTAAATGCTTTACCTTTACCATTTTTGTACATATGTATTTTTTCAACCATAAATGCAACCACTTCCGCCATTACATCTTGTGGGTCATCATCAAAATATGTAAACTTCCATTTATTATAGACAATTTCTGCTAATTTAGAAAATGCAGATGCTATTCTCTCTCTATATAACTTATCTTTAATATATTGGTCAGTTGTTATATTATATTCAATAATAGCATCTTCCGTATCTTTTGTAAAATATTGTCTATTAGGACTTCTTTTTCTGGGCATAGTTATCTTTGTTTGAATTTTTCAATAGTTTCTTTTATTTGATAAAATATAGAACCTACGTCATCATCCTTTTCAAACATTTCACGACTATCAATTTGTCGTAATGCCTCCAGTAATGCTTCGTTTTTTTGTAATTCCGATTGTATAAAATCATCGGTTTCTTCTATAACTTCTTCGTATTTTTCTAATTTAGAAAGAAGATTGAATATTGTATATAAGGTCGATATCAAACATACAATTAAAATTATTATTATTATTTTCATATTAAACTATTTCGTATCCTTCTAAAAAATATTTATTTGAATTTTTAAATTTAACTTCAATCAATTCTCCTTCTTTTGATTTCATTACAATTTTATCATTTCTACCATAGCTTTGTCTTTTTACAACCTGTGTGTTGTATACTCTATCTTTAATTGTAAATCCATCTAAATGGTCAATTTCATGCTGAACAATAACCGTCATCATTGTTTCTTTCGAAACTGATTCATTTGCTTTATCACCTTCTGGATTTATTTCAAAAGTTAATTCTCCCAAATTATCGGTATCAATCACAATTTTACAAGCTCTAATTGTTCTAATTGGTTTTGTAAGTGTAGATGGAATTGATAAACATCCCTCATAAAAAAGAAATCCTTCTTTAGATTTTTCTTTAATAACTGGGTTTAATAAGAATAATTCTTCATCACCAAATTGAATATAACACGCTCGTTTCTTAATACCAATTTGTGTTGCAGAAATACCTAATCCCGGATACTCTATCAGGGCGTCTGTTAATTGCATTCTCAAATTATCAGCTTCATCTTGTGTTATTTCTGACTTTAATACAGGAGTTTTTAGATATTCTCTAAACTCTTTCGTTATTAGTCCATTTGAACGTTTGTCTACTATTAATTTCATTTTTTATTTTTTTAATCCGTATTTTATAAATTTATACCATATTCTTTCATGAATATAATATTGAATGGGTTTATATATTAATTCTGCTATCCCAAATGCAGCTCCAACTTTAATTGAACCACTTACTAACCACATTAATAAGAACCCGATTAAGGTACTTACAATTCGATATGAGATGGTTTTTGCTATGTGTCTCTTACGCTCTACTACCATCATTCTTCATTTTTCCACTACGGATTGCAGTACCACTAATTGCGGCTACATCCGTTGGTGGTTCGTGATAGATTACATCATATCCCACACCTCTACCATAGTTCACCGATTCAATATCTGGGATGATTGATAATAATATTTTATTCCAATTATTTTGGAAAAATGGTTCATTACGAAGTTCAAACATAACTTCTTGAGCAGTTTTAGGATTGTTTTCATCTATCTGAACATCTCTAATTGCTACCCAAACATTTTTACCTTTTTCCAATTGTTGATTAATTAACCATTCGTGGCCTTTATGCCAATTTTGCCATCTTCCGATGTACATTGCGTATCTTTTCATTATATAAATTTTAATATTGCTAATTCTTTACCCTTTGCTTCAACCATAATATCAACATCTTCACCATATGTATTCGGAAGTGCATTTATATAAAGTGAGTGAGCTTGTGGTTTTTCTTTTGGGTTATTTTCGTGCAATGCTTTTGATTCGGAATAGTGCACAACTGGTGTAATTCCTTTCGGCCATGTTGATATTGCTAATTCTAATGCCGATTGTTCGGATAAATCACCTGTGCAAAATTGATGGTGATGATAATCAAAAACAATTGGAGTTTTTATAGCAGAATAAATATACATAAGGTCTTTAACTGAATACATAGACGCCTTATCATCATTTTCTATTGTAAGTCGTTTTTGCACCGATTTAGAGAGTCTTTGGAAGTTTTTGATGAATCTATCCATTGCAGCTTTTTTATCTCCGTAAACACCATTGCAATGAATATTAATTTTATTGTAGGGAGTTTTAGATAATCCCATCATATCGAATATTTTACCATGTAACTCTAAATCAGCAATAGTTTTAACTATAACCGATTCATTTGGTGAAACTAATACATTATATGGACCCGGATGTGATGTAATACGGATATTGTGAAACTTTGCGAAATCACCTGCCTTTTTTAACTCACTTTTAATCTCTTTGTAATCCTTTAATTGAGTAATATCAAAATTATCACCCCACGGGATGATAGTAGATGATAAACGAAAGAATTTAATTCCGTTTATTCTATTCCATTCTAAAATCTTAATAATATCTTTTGCATTTAGTAATGCCAACTCCGAAACATAATCCAAGCCTTTGGCATTGAATGTTTTCTTCACCATTGTACGATTAGTGGTAACTTTCTTACCCATCGTCATATTAATACATGCATATCCTATATTCATAGAATGTAATATACGAAAATAAATCTAAAATACCAAAAATTATATTTTATTTTTATATTTTAACCAAAAATTTACTGCATTTTGGTCATTTATCCATGTGTTTCTATCCGTCCAGTTAAAATCTGGTTTTGCATAGTATGGTATTAGATTTCTATTACCGGTAGACCTTTCTGCGTGGCCTTCTGGTGACCACTCATCAATCATACCATCATTATTAGTATCCCAACCATCGATTGTACCATCTCCATCCAAATCTATTGGTATTCTTACATTTTGAGGAACCTCCATTTCACCACCGTCCATTATTTCTTCCGTATCATCCCCATACACCTCATAATTTTTATAGTTTTCTTCCATCAAATCATCTAAATTATCATATAATCCCAATTTTTCGTCATTTTCTATAATTTCACCTATAAGTCTTTTTTGTTTTTGTTTTTTGGTTTCAATTAATCCGTTAAATGCGATAATTAGAGCTACTGCAAGAGGGTCAAATACAATTACAATCAAAAATATGAAGAATTTTACAACATTTTTCAATTCCATACCAAATGCATCAGCGACAAAACGAAACCCACCCACTTCTTTCTCCAAATCTATATTAGTAGTTTTAATTTCGTTGATTTTTTCGTTTTCTTTTGCGTTTTGGTCTTGCAAATCACCAATTTTTTTGTTAATTTTAGCAATTTCTTTATCTCTATTGTCTATTGAACGAATAAGACGAGAATTTACCTTACCACCATCTAAAATTTTACCTTGATTTTTATTAAACTCACTAATTTGAGTAGAAAGTTGGGTAATTTGTATTGTATTTTGGTCAATTTTAGTAGAATGTACTAATATTTCTCTATCTACCTGTTGTAATTTAAGTGATTGTGCCTGAAAAGCATTAGATAGATAACCAAAAATACCAGCGGAGGTGATTAACATTAATAATGCTACTGCGGACACTAAATACCACTTATTAAAACCTTGAATATCATCCCATTTTTGTTTGAGGTATGTAGCAGCAACTAATTTAGCAAACTCCAATGAACCGGCCATTACCATTACTGCGGTTGAGGCACCACTAAATAATACACCCAATCCAGTTACGGAGAAAAATGCTGCACATCCGGCTATAATTAGTGCAGAAAATCCGACTAAATATTTAAGCCAATTCATTTAACGATTGATTCTAGTTAATTCGGAAATACGTTCTACTATTTTTCTAGCGTCTTCCAATGTTGTATGTCCTTCCGATGGTGACATTTGCTGTGCGCCTGTAATTCCGTTTTGTAAAATCCTTAACTTTCCGTCTAAAGCTTCTAACAATCCTTGTATTTTTTCGTTGTATATCATAGTAATAAGTATTTATTTGTATAAAAAAAGGTAGAAGTGACTGAACTCCTACCTTTGTAATATACGAAAAATAACTGAATTAACCAACTTTTAAGGTTAATTTTTTTGGTTTGGACTCTTCTTTCTTTTCAAGAGTAATTGATAAAATACCATTCTTAATTTCGGCTTTTGCCTGTCTACCATCATAATTTTTACCAATAGTGATTCTTTCTTCAATATCGGAAATTAATTGATTAAATGGATTTTCTTTATCCTCTTGAGATTTTTTTGCTTTGATTTCAATTTTATCTTCATAACAATTGATTTCAATATTTTTTGGGTCATGTCCCAATACCGATAATGCCATTGTTGCAGTATCATCTTTGATATCCACTGCAAATTTGTTAGGTACATAGGTTGTTGTTTTTGCTGCACTCCAATTTTGGTTGTAATCATTTTCAAACCAATCGTTAATCAATCTGTCAAACTCATTAATAATCATAATATAAATTTTTTTTGTTAATAATACCTTATATAGTTCAAATACTATACCATATGTATTTTTTTGACAAAATGTCTTAAATTATTTAGATTTTATGTAATTTTGTCTTTCTATGATTGTGCTCATATGGTCTGCCCAATGCATGATGTACTGAATGTTTGATTTTAAATATTTAGATGTATCATATACTTTGAAATATTTTTCGTTATCTTCATCATAAAGACCATCAGTAAGTTTAATACCGAAATATTCATTTTCACTTATTACAATACCATATAAAGATAAAGTATATAAAGTTCTATCGGTGATAGCCATAAATGAATTTTTATTATTTCTTGTATAAACTTCTCCTTTATTTTTAATATGCCATTCACTATCATTAGGTGCATAATGCAGCTCATCTTTTGTGCCTAATTTACCTAAATCATGATGAAGTGCTACAAATATTAATTCTTCTTCACTAAAATCACAAATCCCACCAGATTCTTCAAAAGTTTTTTTCATTTTTAAAGCATTCTTACATACGTTAAAAATATGGTCAATATAACCACCGGTATACGCATTGTGATAATTTAAGTTACCAGATGCAGGAGATACTATTAGATTTCCACCTAATTCTGTTTCCGAATACATATGGAGTAATTTATCCAATCTTTCACCTTTAAAATATTTTTTGATAATTGCGATAAATCTATCGTAATTTGCTTTTAATTCTTGTTCTGTCTTTTGTTTCATAATTTAGAGTTTAATTGTTTATAATACCCTAATATACGACAAATAATCGATATTACCAAATTTATATTAAGCTATTTCTTTTTTTAATCATTTCAAATCCAACATTACCAGCAATAACTATTCTATCTTTAGTAGATTTTTTAGCTGATGCGGGTACGTGAGGAACTCTTCCTTCCATTATAATTATATCATTTTCTTTTGGGAGAATATTATAAATAATTCCATCTTTACCCTCTATGTATAACACACCATCGTTACCTTCTAAATTATCCGGCATTTGAACATAGTGAACATATGTGTAATCACACTTGAAAAGATTACTATTACTATTGAGTTCGGCGTGATTGTGCATTATTATTTCTGTTTCTGTTTCTGTTAAAAAGTTAACCTGCTTTGGATTCTTTGCTCTTACTATATTTATCCAACCCATTGTGTTTATTTTATTATATGGTAATTTTATATTTTCATTAAATAATGTAGTACATGCTTTTATGCCTTCTTTAACTATTTCATATATTTTTTTAGTTGATTCAATATCACCAATAAAATTTAAATGTTCGTTCCATTCTCTATAAAATATAAAAGCATCATATGGTCTTGAATCTTCCATATGTTTTATAATACTGAGGCATTCTTCTAACACATCATCTTTCATATGTGAAATATCAAAATTGGTTTTCCATATGTAAGTCTCATCATCAAAGTATATCTTTTCCATATTATATTAATGTTTTTTTATTTTTTTATATCCAATACTTTCGACTAAATCAAATACTATATCATTCCAATCTTCAATTTCTACTTCAATAGTTTTATAATTTTTTAACATAATACCACTTACTTTATTATAAAACCATTTTGGTGCAGATTTTGGTCTATCTATTTTTTTAGTAACATACAAATTGTATCCAAAGCAAGTATCTTTATCTAATTCTTTAAACCACACATATCCGATTACTCTATTGTTGATGTACAATAAAAACAAATTATCGCCAGTTTGTATTCTATTTATAGCATCATCAATTGTAAACATTTCATTCCACTTATATTCTTTATGAAAATAATTTATTAAAAGTTGTAATGAATCTTTATATGTTTCCGACCACGTTTTATTATAAATGTGTACAATGTGTAAATCAGCTTCTTCGATGTAATCTTCTTTATTTAATTGATAATATTTCATTTAGATAATAGTTTTCCTTTTCAATTATTTTATTTAATTCATCCAAATCCGTTTCGGATAACATATTAAAGACCTCTTCTTTTGTTAGTACATCATTGTATTCTTTGGAAAAATCAAAATCGGTTGGGTCATAACTCATATTTTCATCATCAAAAATATTTTTTAAATTATCTAATTTTGTAAAAATAAAATTTGATTTGTTATAATACATTTTTTCCCAAAGTTTTGGAATAAAATGGCCGCCATAAATTGTTAATTTTTTAAATAATTTGTTTATGTTTTTATATTTGTCAAAGTCTTTCGTATTTTTTTTTAATTTTAAATTACCAACATCCGAATTTGGGATTGCAGTATGGTTGAACCAAAGATATTCTGTATATAAACCGGATTTAAAATGTTGCAAAACATCTCTATAAATAAAAAATGTTTTTTCTTTTAATGTTTTATTAAACAATTCTTCGTATTTGATTTCTTCAATATTGTTTGGATTTGTATTTTTTTCTAACCAACGTGTTCCACATTTTAAAGGTGCAATTACATCAAACTTATCCGTGTAAGAAAATTTTTTTACTATCATAAAATTTTAATTAATTTTTGGTATATCCATTGGTAAAATTGAAGATGTCCTTTAAATGACAAATGTGCGTCGTCTATTTTACCATTTGTTGCGTCTCGTATTCTATCGTAAAATAAAATGTCCTCTTCAACTGACCACAATAAAGTTTTTATGTTTTTTTCGTTTAATACACTTATTAAAAAATTAATTCTATTGTTTTGTCTATTTTTATATTTTTTATTTTTTGCAAAATGATATGAAAAATTCAATATAGTTTGATATTGTTCTTCATTATATTTCTCTTTATGATATATTACATCATGTGCCGAAATCCATTTATTTTCATTATTTAAAGATGGTATATCATATCTGTAACTGAAAGTTTTTCCTATAATTACTATATCATCCGATTTAATTTTGTTAAAGTTATCAATTATTAAATCAATTATAATATCATTACTACAACCATTTACACCATTATTTATTACGTTCATATTTAATAAATTACCTAAATGATTACACCATAAATCATCTTTATCTTTTTTATATTTTTGATAATATTCATATTCTGGTGTGCAACCATGTCCATAGGTAAAAGAATCACCGAAACACCAAATGTTATTCATTATTAATTCGTTTTATATATTCAATAGATAGTTCCTTTTGAATATTATAAGTATAATGTATATCTTCTTCGTTTTTCCATTCTTTATATTTTAACCATTGATAATAATTTGGTTTAAAATCCAATTCGTTTGGTAAATGAAAATTATATTGTGTTTTATTGAAAACTTTATTACCATAATATAGATTATCTTTTTTAATAAAAACATGATAAACTTTTACACCTTTTTTTTTCAAATTATTTAATACTTTGGATATGGATGTAAATAGTTTTATATTGTAATCGTAATTATATTTTATAAAATAATCAAGTATAGCTGCACTATTGGTTCTTAATAAATTTAAACCTTCTACTGTTATTATATTTTGATTATCATCTAATAGGGTATTTGTAGACTTTAAATCACCCATCTCATTTACCATCAACCCTCTAGCCAAAAAACTAAAATTTATTAAAACAATATCGTCGGGATTTATATTATCATAACAATCTAAAATTTTATGAAATATTTGTTCATTGGATATTCCCGTTTCACCTAGGTTTATATAATGCATATTAAAATGTTCGGCAATATACTCACCGAAATTTTTTGATTTTTTAACTACTGCAAATGAATCACCAAAATGATATAATTTATTATTTTTCATTCAACCACTTATAATCGATGTGTTCATTTACAAAATTAATAATCTCTTCCGATTTAGTAATTTTTAAAGATATGTCATTGCTTTTGTTCATTTTAATCAAATTAAAATTCGGCTTCATTTTTTTAATGATGTTTGTAAATTCATTTAATTCGGACATGTTTATTATTATATCACATTTATTTAATCCCCAAAAATATTGTGACCTAAAATTATTTAAATGCATTTTATTAAAATTTAAATAATCATTTGTAATATTTCTTTTTATGATATTGTAGATATCTTTATCATATTGTTTTAATTCCATATCATTATTTGGTTCTTTTGTGGTATCTAATTCAAAAAATATTTTCGAAAAAATTTCTATTATCTCAACCTCATTCAGTTTTTCAAAATTGTATTTTAATTCTACACGATTTTCTTTACACATTAAAACCATATATTTTAATGCGGATATAAATCTATCTTCCGATGGTCGATAAATTCCTATTGTTTTTTTATCTGGAAATATATTTTTATAATAATCATATGTGTTATGATAGTGAGCAAATGGCCTATTACTATCGATTTGGTCATACATAATTTTGTTCAATGTAGTATCACCAAAATCAACCTTAAATCTCCAATGTAACATAGAATATATAATACTGGTTGATGCGTTCTTTGGTATAGGTAAATAAACAAATTGATTTTCTATTAACATTATATTATTTTTTTTATATTTCTTACTTGATTTGAGATTTTTAGGTTTTTATATAACAATAAATCTAAAAAAGAATTTTTTGTAGTTACTTCATTCATTAGTTTTTCATTACATAGTGTAACCCAATCTTTACACACTTTATAATTTTTTTCATAATCTTGCATAAATTTATCAACGAATTCTATAAACAAATTTGGATTATTTTTATATTCCAAAGCTTCATTATAAAATGGATGGGCCGGAACATTTAAAATTGTCTCAATCATTTTCAATGGATATGGGTGTATAGATATAAATGGAACATTGGCCAGTATTAATCCATACGACTTTTCGGAAAGATATCCCGATGATAAATTATTTGTCCAATCCCAAGTTTCTGACATAATATGCATCTTTGACATTGGTAATATTCTCATTAAATAATCTAAATAATGTTCAATATTTTCTATCCAACTTATATCTTCAAAGTCATCACCTTCGGTTATATTAAAATTTATCCTCGCATCAGCTTTTAAAGCATCACCATATCTTTTAAACTCAGTATTTTTACAATTATCTACTCTAGATAAATAAATTTTAGGATGATTAAATTCTGACAATTTTAACATATAGTCCTTTCTATGTCGTTTGTGATATCTGATAGAAAAACACAAATCATATGGTTGATTTAATTTTTCAAAAACATTTTTAAATTCATAATACCATCTAATAGAAAGTAATTCATTCCATTGATGTATGGTATTGGTTAATGCAAAATTACTATTTGGATAATGTAATTTTATATCATTATCTATAAAAATATTATCATCTATAATAAAATGATTTTTTAATCTTTCTATTTGAGTTTCTAAATCTAAAATACTATGATAGGGTATACCATCGTATTTTATATAAGACTTTTCGGTTCTTAATAAAAATACAAACCAGTTAGATTTACTCGATATAGCATCTGCAATCCATTTCATTATGGGAATATCATTAACACCAAATTCTGCACCTTGTGCACCTCTGTGTGCTGACACTCCTGTTATTTTATTAATACATTTTATACTTGAGAATTTTTCATCTCTATTGTATTGATATAGAATAGACATAAAGTCTATAATATGATAACCATCATCGTTATCATTTAATATTGGGTCAAATATTACTTCAATATCTTTATTATTATATTTACAAAAAATACTACCTACGGAGTTATTTAATCTATATGTCCGATTGGTTGTATTGTGTAAGATTTTATAAAATAACGATTTGGTGTAATAGTGATGAATGTATATTTTATTTTTATCAATCACTATAATATGGATTTATTTTGCTTTTGTGTAGGTGGCCACAAAATATCGTCTATATCTTTCCAATTCTTTAATGGACATTCGTTGTAAATTTTAGAAAATATCTTTTTATTTAATGGGCATCCACAATCATTACAAAATGGTTCACCTGTTACTGGTCTTTTTTCTCTAAATTCAGGGCATTGTACACATACATTCCACCTACCCTCTGCTAATTCTTTTTGTTTGTCGGTTGGATTAACGGAGGTTACCCATGCGTCTGCAATTGTAATAATTTTGGATGGGTCTTTTACCAATCCACTTATTATTTTCTTTAATCCGAAATTCATAACCTATTATTTAAATTTTAAGTATGTTTTAATTTCACTAAATTAAGAAAATTTTCTACTACCACTTTTATATTAACCTTATCGGTTGTATTATTTATTTTTTTAATTTTAGATACAAATGCGTCTTTATCACTATACTTTGTATTTTTGTTATTTGTTGTACTCATAATATTAATTTAATTTTATTAATTCTACCGAAATTGTTTCATAATTTACTGAGAAATATCCATCTTCTTCTAAATTTAATGCTTCTTCAAACTTTGTTCCTATTAAATCTTGTGCAATTACACCTCTCCATTTTCCTTCTAAATCTGGATTATTTTTTATTGCATCATCTATAAATTCAAATTCATAAATCTTTATACCATTTTCTTGTTCGTATAAGAAATTAATATTTTTCTTTAATCTTTTATCTGACTTTTGTCCATTACAATAAGCACCATCGGCCTGTGTCGCACCAGCATAATTACAACCATAAACACCATAATAATAACAATAAAAATTTCCAATGTAACCACAATCGTCATAAACACCATTGCATCTCATACAAACTGGTGTATAATAACCACATGTAGATGAACCTGGGTCGGAGCCTGCTGAACATAGAGTTCCGTTGCTAACCTCTCCATAACAACCATATCCTGTTACGAATTTACAATCATAATCATAATTATGTGTAAGAATTCCATATATTGATTGATTTTCAGTTTCTTCCATTGAGAAAAATAAATCAGATTCTTCTACGTTAATTCTATATGATTGTAGTTTTTCAAATGAATATAATATATTTTGAACATTTTTAGTTTCAATTAAATTGGTTTCATTATTTAACACTATTATAGTATCTCCAATTGATAGGCCATCATACGGAACGATTACTATATTTGTTTCAATAGTATCTTCAATTGCTACATTTATTACTTTAAATATCCTGCCATGTGGTACATCTGAAAAGGTAGACCCGTTATCCAACTCTAAATTAATTATTGGGCCGAAGTAGTCAAATGTGGTTTTTTCTACGACTACCGATGATGTTATATTATAATTTTGTGAAAAATTATTATAACTACCAGACCAATTATCAGATATTGCAAATGATATTGGGTCAGCAAAATTTATTGATTTAACCTCATCGTTTATAGATAAATTATCTGCGGTAATAATCGAATTGTCTTTTAAAACTACTTTTGTAGTAGAATCGGCGTCCAATCTAACAGATACATCAGTTGTTCCATTAGAAACTTTACTAACATATCTAAGTCTATCCCAAACTTGAACCACCTTATTATCATCAAAATCACAAGAATTTACAATAGGTGCCATATTTGTTTTATTATAAACATATAAGTTTAACGAATCCAATTGGCCATACACTAAATCTACACTTCTATAATGAAATGTTTTATTATCAATTAATTCTTGTGTATTATAAATATACTCTTGTATATATTCATCTATTTCTAAATTTGATTTTAGATTTTCTAATTCTAAAATTGTTTCTATTTTATATAATTTTGGATATACCTTATTGTCAGATGGTGTTATTCTTTTTTTAATACAATAATTTGGATGGTTACCATTATCTCTCAAATCTTCCCCGATGTTATCAATTCCTAATTCAATGTCGTCTATATAACATTTTGGAATTGAATTTGGATTGTTATCATACATTATTTTTAAAAATTCCCAATTATCTTTAGCATATGTATCATCTAACAATGCGGTAGTGTCATATGATATTCTTATAATTAGTTTATTATCAGAATCATCTATTTGTGGAATAGTTATTGAATTATTTTCTACTGTATGTAAGTGGAATTGTATATCATTTGGTATACAAATTGATTGTGATAAAAATGTGTGAAATTGACTCGATTGTCCTTCAATTTTAAAATCGTCAAAGACATCTAAATTGGGTTGGGTACTAATTAAATGTATTTCTTGTATATTATTATCTAATACAAAATTTGTAAGTGAACCAGAATCAATGTGATTTAGAACATTTACATCTATTGATATATTTGTATTAGTTTCAATTGCTTTAAAAGAACCATCGGTATCTTTTATAAAGTCTGTACCTATTAGGACTGCTCTCATATTGTTTTTGTTATTTATATTCCTCTATAAATATAATTATAATCTATTTTAATTAAATATACAACAAAATTTTATAATTACCAAAAGTGTGCGGGGGTTGGGGGGAACCGGGTCGATTTTTTAAAAAAATTTTTAGGTTACACCTATTGATAGTTATTTACTATTTCTTTGAATTGTGGTAATAATCTTTCATATATCACCGAATGACCAGTAACCTTTATATGTGAATCACCTATTTCATCGGCATCTTTTATAACATCATTCATAATTTGTTCAAAGTTATCCCACCCATTCCATCCCAAAGGAATCCAATTAGAATAATATCCCACCCATTTTTCAATTGGTATATGAATTGGTATACATCCCATAGAATTCAATAACACTCCCAATTTTTGAAAGTAAGCGGATGTTAGAGGATTGATTGTTTTATTATGGTAATCGGATATGACATCCAAATCCTCCCATATACCACATCCTTTCATTGTTTCTTCCCATAGAGACGAATACCAAAATAAATTATGATTATAGTTTGTAGTATTTCCAGATGGAGGGAAGCTTGGATTATTATGATAGTTGAAGCGAGAATTATAAGAAGTTTGTAAAAATACAATATCACCACTTTGAATCTTTGGTAGTGTATCCAGTAAATTAAATAGTATTCTTTCGTTAGATAATCCTACCTCGGCAAGATTGATATATTCAAATCCCAAATCGTCCGCAATCCGTTTACCCCAAGAATCGGTTAAATTGGTATAAGTCCAACTATCACCAAATAGCCACATTTTCTTCATTATCTCCTCAATTTTCGAATCAAATACCAAAAAGGGAACCTTATACCCCAATAGATAAATAAACAAACGCTGCCCACCAGGAACACAGGTAACATCATTATAAGGGCGAATATATCACCAATAGTATTAAAAATCTTCAACATAGATTATCTTTGTGGAGTTGGACGGTTACGGAAAAGACCTCCACCACCGGTAAACCCAGGACGAGTAGGGGTCGTATTAGTTGTAGTATCGGTAGTAGGAGTAACAGCAGCGATTGCGGCTTCCGTTTGAGCTTGAACCGCGGGTGTTTTCACTTCGACAATTTCACTCGTTTTAAATACGACGGGTGCAGTATCGGAAAGTTTGATAGAGGTTTCAGGAGCAAGAGAACCAACGGCGGAAGATTGATAATCGGAATAGTATAACATATCTTTACCTTTCTCTCCGTTATAGAATATGTTTTTGATATTATTGAAATCCGTTCTTAATCCTTTGATTCTTTTATTTATCTCCATTAGGTTATTAGCCAGTTTTTCTTTATCAATCGATGCTCCTTCCGTTGTTGGAGCTTCTATTTTAAGTTGATTGATAGAGTAGTCGGCGGAAAGATTTAGGTCCCATAGTTGCCATTCATCTGCCGGTCTTTTGGTTACATTAGTTAAACAATAATTTAATTGGTCTATTAGTTTAGGAGTTAATACCGAATCTCCTTCAAATACCCATGTTACATCCTTTACTCCCGCATAAGGTATAAGTTCTGTTTCTATATCCGCTAATTCCATTATAGTTTCCATATCTAATTCTATAATAGGGATAGTTCCTCCTATGTTTACTGAACCTGATGTGGATGGAGTTGGAACGGCATGTCGAACATCGTACCACCAGTGTGGGTTTTCCTCCGAATTATCTTTTAAATCTTGTAGTGTGAGAGGTGAGCAAAGATATTTTTCTTGTATCTTTACAATAACTAATACCTCATTGTTTAATATGGGTAGAAAATCTATTTTCTTTTCGTTAGCAGAGAATATATAAGGTTCGGTTATGTATGAACCCGTACTTGCGTTTATAACCCAATTACCATCTTTTTTAGAATACCTTTCTGGGTGATTTGAAAACTTTACCGATGCCATTGTTCAATTGTTTTTTATATATAGTGAGAGGTTTTAGTTTTCTACCGTCCTTTTCACTTTTAAGAACCCCTCTCATTAAGGATTGGTATTCACCCCTATCTATTGCCGTGTTTATAATATCGTTAATCTCTAACTCGTCCGATAAGTTCTTATAATCTTCTTTTGAGTATTCCGTTATATGTTCTTCCTTTCTTTTATAACCTGTGATGTGAGCCACTCCTACTGAACAACCAAATTCATCTGCCGATTCAATATATACATGCTCTTTTAACATTCTTATTTCTTTTTTTCTCTAACTAATGGTCTAACAAATGTTCCGTTCTTTTGATTCATCTTATCCCTATCGGTTCTATCGAATCCCGCGTTACCACATCTGGTTAAGAAATCTTCGTCGTTCTCTCCAGGGATTCTTTCACAATACCCTTCGAACATTTTAACCATTAATTCCTTTAACCTCATCTGTCTCTCTATTCTCATTACTTATGTATTGTTTTCTTTGTAATTTCTAAACCCGCTTTGATTTTATCTAATCCTGCTTTTAATCTCGCTTTATCTAACGATGGTTTCATACTTACATTTGCCGTTGATACTTTTCCTGGCATAAAGAATCGAAATGCTCCTACTTTACCTACTACCTTTTTAGTTGATGGGTAGTATTTTAAATCGGATTCCTTATCATCCTTATCATATAAAGATATAATTTCTCTTGCTTCATCTTCGGAAATACCCTTTGGGTGTGATATTACTATACCAAACATTGCCGATTCTCCTGAATTGGTTGGGAATAAATGATTTCTATTCGTAAAAGTGTACGAATAAGGTCCCTCTTTTAATAAATCAATTAATTTTATCATACTAATAAATATCTTACAAAATAAAAAACCCCCACTATAAAGTGAGGGTCTCTGTTTATACCTTAATAAACTTCTTTCCGAATTTAATAAGATGTGGTATTACCAACCATCCTACTACTGCTCCCACTACGAATTGTAATGAAAATACGAAATCTAATACTGCCATTTTCGTTTTGTTTAAGTTAGAAAATATGTCAACCTATTCCGATATCGTAGTAATAAATATCAATTAAAAAATCCTTAAACAAATAAAATTCAGTTAAAAGGGTAGTTAGTATGTCACATACTATATCAAAATAACTCGTATAGGGAAAAAAAGTCCCCCCGGTATGCAAGGGAGTCCGACCGGTTTTTTAGTGACTCACTTTTATCTAGCTACACGATATTCAGTGTCTCTCGTTCCAGTCTTTATTTAAGCTTTTAATGCTTTTCGTCTCTTTATAACTATCGAGGAAACGAATAAAATGTGGAAAAAAAAGGGCATGAAAATACCGCAACGATTTTACTCATTGCGGTTTCATCACTCTATATAAGTGAGCTTAGTTATACATTCTTTGTACCCATTTAGGATAGTAGTCTTGATATTGATTCATTAATTCACTTGCTCTATGCTTACTATCATTAAGCTTCTCTACTCTACTACCTATGTTTAATTCCTTACACCAGTCTTTAAATGCTTTTAAATGCATTGTTTCACTTCGTTCTCTCTCTATACTATCATATGTATCTATATCTACATTGACTATACTATGTACGTCCATATCCTTGCTGATTTTATTTTTATTAAGATTGTCCGAATTAGGCCTTTGCTTTGGGTGGGTTCATTTCAAATACTTCCTTTAAGTACTCGTCCTGCTCAGCCTCGTCCGTAGCAACCATTTCATTGTATCGTTCTAACAGTCGTAACGCGGTACGGAGCTCATCCAATTGTTTTGATGCTGCCCATTTAGGTTTACCGTCTTGCAACCCTTTAATCTTTTTCATTAATACTACTTCGTCGTGCTTCAATTTACTTATTGCGTAATCCATGTTTGTTTTTGTTTAAATGTTTCTTTATGTGTGCCCAACAGGCAGATGTATGTTTCTTTTCAGCGTATCTAGCAGCCCGTTCATACGGATTTCTACTATATGTACCAGGGTATTTAAAGTATTTTGTTCTAATTGGTTGTAATTGATGTGTCCATTCGTGTATGCAGGTTTGAATAAGTTCTCTGACTGTATCACAATTGTCCCAATACACATGCACTTCATTATCTTCATCGTCGTACTCACCACATAGGTCCGGCTCATATCCTTTACGAATGGACCATACAGGTTTGTATTTTTTCCTATTGTTCACTCCAAGTTCACGCTCGCACCAGCGCAATGCCATATTAGCGATACGGAATGTTGGCTGTCTACCCAGTCTCGATATCGGGGTGCTTAAATAAATCATTCACATTAGTTTTAGTTATAAAAAAAGGGATAGCGTTCTTGGACACTACCCCTATATTAATATCGGGCTTTTGTTGTAAAGTAAATCGGAGAATAACCAATTGAGTAAGTAACCAAGATGCCTTTCGATATCATTGAGCGAAGTGAGGGAATCGAACCCTCACTTTCCTTAACTCCGCTATAATTACTTAGTCGCAGTTGTATCTGCTACTGGAGCAACTGCTGTTGTATCTACAATTGTAGAATCAGTTGCAGTTGAATCAGCTTTCACTTCGTTTGAAGCACCGGTTCCACACGCTACCATACCTACTGAAAGAATTAATGCCATAGCACCTACTTTAGCCGTTGATAAGATAGTTGATAAACGCTTTGCGTTGTATAACGCTCTAGTCGTAAAGAAATCACGCTTTTGCTCGCTTTGAGTAGTCGCTGCTTCGTTTAAGTTGTTTACTAACTCTGTTACTTGATAATTCACTTTTGTACTAATTTTCTTAGCCATATTATTTTTTGGTTCCCTTTAAGTTATTAATTGTTCAAGCTCCATTAAGGCGGGTCCCTTTTACCTTAGCTTCGCTTGTATCTTTATGTCGTTGTTTGTATATACAATATACGACTAATTTTTTATATTACCAAATCTATTTTAATAAGGGCCGGCAGTGAGGTAACCATTATGAATATGTACCCCACGCCGGCAATCACTTTACTTTAAGAAATTATCTTCGTATTGATAACGCAGACCTTTTGCTGAACCGATTGGATTCAAATCCTTATCAACATATCGTTTACCGGTATGAGCAAAGTATTCACTTAACAGGTGTGTTTTTAATCTTTGAAATTCATAATAGAATCCATTAGAATCCTGTTTAAGCTTAATACCATATCCATATGCCATAGTAACATGCTTAACGCCACCATGCGTTTTAATCCTTCCAGTCGTTGGTAAAATGGTTGCCATAGCACCTTCACATTCTTTGAAAGGATTGTCAATGTAGAATCTAAACTTTTTAGATTTACTATCGTATGGAATATGCCCTTCATACTGGTTTGTAAATAGTATAATATTTTTCATAATCGAAATGGGTTAACCTAATACACCACAAGGTTTTTATTGTTTAATTATTTATCAGTATCTTCTGGTCTAGTCGCCATGTTGTCACGCATCATAGCCGGCACAATCTCTTCAAGCGCCGGTATCATTTCACTCAATTCCTTTGAAGCAACTGCGTCTTTTTTCTCACGTTTAGATACTAGGTTTTTGATTAGGGATGTTTCAAGCTTAATCATTTTGTTGCCTGATTCCATTTCACTCACATATTTGCGTACTGACTCTTCGTCCACAAACATACGAGGCTTGTCCATTTTAGGACCGGATAACTCAATCACTTCATATATGTGCTTACCGTCACCAAAGTTCAGTTTCTTATTCTTTACTACGGCTTTAAAACCTCTTTTACCTAACTTAATTTCTTTTACTTTTACTTTACTCATATACTATCTTTTAGTGTGTTGAATTTAATTCGTATTTAAATTCTTTTAACAATTGCGTTTCAATTTTATGTGCTAGTGCTTTACCTCTCACTATATCCACAATAAACAACTCGTATACTTCTTGGTCATTCTCTCGCATATCAATATACAACGCCCATTGTTTGTTTTCTTTACGAGCTCTACTGAAATGTTTTTGTAACCTCAATTTAGCAGAGTAGTGGAAACGTCTACCAATTGCCGCGGTGATACCTAAATAACTTTTACCATTGCTAGTGTTTACTATTTCGTACAATACGTGGTTTCTATCGTTTCTCTTTTTTCTCATTCTATTTTAATCTTTTAATTTCACTTACTAAATTACCTACTTCAATCGGACTCATTTTTGTATTAGTCCAGTCGGTTATGTATGCGTAAGCATCTTTCCTATTGGCGAAATACTTTTGGAATTTATTAGGACCGGTTACTTTGTATATTTCGTATGTAGCCGGCTCGAATTCATTATCCTTCATTCTCAATACTCTATTAACTTTTTTGACTGAGTAATTACTCTTTATGTTTAACTTACTTTTCATATTACTTACTTTTAATGGTTTGTACTATTGTTTTGATTAGTGTATATCCTAAAATTGATACCACTGCGATTACTATTGTTTCTCCTATTGTTATCATATTATTTTGCTTGTTTTGACATATCCTTTAACACTTGATATAGTATTGATAGGTTTTCTAATTTTTTGTTACTCATATCATTCATTGGTTTACAATCGGTTTCCAATGCGATACCCATTAATTGAACAACGGACTTTAATTGTTTCTTAGTCATTGTTAGTGTTATTTCGTTTTCGTTATACATATTATTTTGTTTTATTTTTAATGATTTGAAATGAAAATTGCCGGTTATTACCAACCAGCAATTTCGTTAATTAATTTGTTACTAAACCCTAACGGATTCAATTCACTTCTTAATTCTTTAAGAAACTTTTTCTCAATACGGCCTAATTTGATAGGATATTGTGAAACGATACTTTTTAAGGTAGCAGTTTCCTGTTTAAAGATACTTAAAAACGCTTGAGCTTCACTCATTTGTTTTCGGTTATTACATACGATTCTATGTTTTTTACCCATAAAGTCGGTATACTCAACTATACACATAGTTTTACGACCATTACTCATTTTACTCGCGGCAAAATTCTTATACGGATTATCAATAATGCTTGATAAACGATTTGAACCCGTTTTAACTGACTCTTTGAACTCTAAATTGAACTTACTCATATTATTAAATTTTTATATATTTTCTATCTTTTTGACCCTTACAGGTCTAAGATACAACTTTTTTTTAATCTGGCCAAATGTTTTGAAAAGAAAGTTTATTGACAATCAATGAGTTACGCTTATAACAAAAAAACATATATGTAACTCGTTGATACTCAATCAAGAATTTTTGGGACGTAACTCATTGATTTTCAACACATTACGCCAACCAATTCAGTATCAATCAGTTACGCATTAGAGAATTTCTATATCGGTCCGTAGCTTATTTAAATAATTTCTAACGAAACATTTATTTTGTTTGACGCAATTCAATACTGGTAAGGCTCTTGGTAAATTCAAATATTTTTCGTATCTTACAGGAGGTAGACCAGGCCTGTATTGCGTGGGTTTGACCGGTATAACAAAAATAAAATCAGTAAAAAAATAAAGCGTGTTGGACCGGGTTACTCGCCTGTAATTCACGATCCAGTTAGTACCCGTATTCGATTTTTATCCCCTATAAATTTTTTTAATCCAAGCGTGTAAATAGGTGGGATATTAACATTCTTTATGACAGATTATTATTACACTCTTGGTTTATTGTTTAGTGTTTGTATGTTAAATTAAAAATGACACACTTCAATTGTTTGACAGATTTTACCACTTACTAACACTTTTTACCACTTATTCCCCTAATCTTTATTATTTTGATATGGTATTGATTGATATACTATCCACTCTATATTGAATACGATTGAATGAACACTCAGCATCAAAGTCTTTATCTTTATACATCGTTTGATAATACATTCCAATCTTATTCTTATCGGTCTTTTTATTCTCTGCCATTATCTTTGCTATAATCGGGTTGGAATTAATCTTATACATTAGTTCTCGCCAATTCGTTTTATTCTTATTCTTATCTCTATTATACATCATATTCTATTTTCGATATTCTATACTTCTAAAATTACTTGCACCTTTACTCAATCCTTTTAATTCATTCACTTCATATAGTACACATATCAATCCTATTATACCCACTACCATTAATATAAAGGTTATACCCTCTACTATATCTTTTGTTTCGATTGTTAGCATATACTATTTACTTAATAACTTTAAAATACCTCTTATCAATCCTATTACCAGTATGTAGTATAAACCGATTACTATTATCTTTGTTATCATTTTACTTTCTTATTTGTGTTTTATATTCTCTTATATCCTTACTCAATCCTTTTAATTCATGTAGAGCAATGAGTAACCCTAACATACCCACTACTGCCATTGTCCATATGATACCTTCTATTATTTTAAATCCTTTATTACTTAAATACTTACTCATTCCTTGCTGAATTTATTTTATCTTACTTTTCAAAATCGTTTTTAGTTTTTCCACTCACCCGTTCTTAATAGGTCGGTTATTAAGTCCATACTCTGCAATGTAGTAAGGTAGACGGGTGCTGCATACCTTTTACCTTTGTATATTACACACGTCGGCTGCCATACTAACTGACCGTTATCTATTTCTATATTTTTTATTGTTATCATACTATCAAAAAATTTTCCTTAAACGACTCACCCCCAACCCCCGCCCCTTCGGTTCGTGGTTTGTGGTTTCGTATTAACCTAATGTTTTATGGTTTAACTTATTCAGGTTCTTTATTGTAATCATACTATTTTCTTTTACTAGCTATTCTCATTACCTTACGAATACCCATTACTTTCCTGTGTTTTCTTTTTACCTTGTTCATTTTTATTTGTTTTAATTGTTATTGATTATTTGTCCAATTCGTTTTCAAATGCTTCTATTGCCTTCATAACATTACTTGGTGTATCTATTTTGTCGCCAATTGTAACGAAACCAATTGTTAATATAGCAAATACTATCCCAATACTAAATTCGACTACTCGTTCACTATGTAATTGGCTATCCTTTACATTAACTCCATTATGGGTAGTCAGATGTAATCCTAACATTGTTTCCCTTTTACTGAATATACTAATTCCTAATTCTACTTTCATATTTTGTTTTTAAAATGGTCCATTTGAATAAAACGGATTGTTTATTCCCTGTGCTTTTGGTTTATGATGTGTTATAAGTTTTTCCAATGTATCTAGTATTTTATTTTTTGATACACTACCTTTCATTATCCATGTCCGACCGAATTGTATTATATCTGCCCCATCCCTTAATACCATTTCGTACTCACCAGATTCTGTCCCTTCTCTAAATATTTTTAAAGTGTATGGTGTACTATTATATGCAACTCTAAAAATATAATTTTCGGCCGTTTCACCTATTTCACCTATTCTAAAATCTTTATAATGATGTGCCCAACCCTCTAATGATTTATAATTCTTTATTGTTATCATATTACCAATTACGAATTAACTCTTTAAACATATTAAATAGCATAAAGAATGCAAATCCACCTACTAATATTGTTAGTCCTATTACTATTGTCTTTGCAATAAACTCTAATACATTTGACCAATTAATTTTTTTCATATTATTTTTATTTATTTGATTGTTCTAAACATTTATTACACATACCATCCTCATTTAACAATGTAGAATGTATTGTGCATATTTGATTTTGTTTTCCATACTACAATATACGAAATATTTTTCACTTTACCAAATTAGATAGTCTGCATGCAAATGATAATTTTATCTATTGTGTCAAACTCATCTTTGTTTAACCAAATGGTTTTACTATTGTATTCCATAACATACATTCCGTTGTCCGTTTGTTGTCTATGTAGTAATATCGTTTCGTAATTCGGTTTGCCAACTGTCGCATATCCTAATGTAAATTCATAATACGATTTTTCCTCTTTAACTACAATAACATTAAATACTTCGTTGTAAGTTTCACCTATTATAGTTTGTATGTTTTTTATTGTTAGCATATTATATTAATTCCATTATTGTTTTCAATTCATTCAACATCCCATCTGCCGTTTTTATATTACTTAATCGTATCTGGTCCTTATCTATTACTAATCCCTCTTGTATAATTTGAACCGAATACATCCCCAATTCATTTTTTTCTTTGTTTATTCTTATTATACGAAATATTGTATCAAAGATGCCCAGCTTTCTTAATACTACAATATCATACACACCAGGCATTTCAGCTACATCATCCACTATCCAATGTTGGTTTGCTCCGTTTTTAGATACTACAATGGTTTCTGCTACTAATTTATATTGATTCTTTATTGTCAACATTTATATTGCATTTAATATTCGCTCAATTGCATCCCTAAATTTTTCGGGTGTGTTTAACCTTTCTTTTGTATAATAAAATAGTAATCCATCAATTTCAATTCCATAAATATAACAACTCATATTTTGAATGTAATCCGTACTCAAACGCCCCTTTTTATGTAGGGTTATATTTTTTCTTAGCAAATGTGGTGGTGCTACCTCTCTTATTGAAAAATGTGTAACCTCACTGGTAGTATTATCCCAACCTTTGAAATACCATCCTTTGCCTTTTACATTTAAGGAATACCCATTAATTTTTTCTATGTTTTTAAGTATTAGCATATCAATCTTTTTATTTGTGCACAAAAGGTATCTATGTTTTGTATGTCTGAAAATTTCAAATACAAAGAATAGTTACCATGTGATATTGTATATTTACCTCGTCTACCTTTAACACGATTAAGTTTTAAGTCTCTATGTTGTCCGTTATTGACATCCGTTAATGAAATATGATATACCATATGCCCACATATCATACATCTCACATGAAAGGTATTATTTATTGGGTATCTCATTATTTTATCTAGATTATTTATTGTTAGCATTCTTATCTTTTAAATCATCAATTTGTTTTTGTAAATCTTTTATTGCTACTAACATTGAACTTGGTAAATTAGTATTCGGGTCCCATACAATATTATTTGCATTACTATTTATTGTATTGAATAACCCACCACCTGTTCCTGTTACCGTCAACTTTCCATACTTATTTGGATTGATTGTACTACCATAAGAACTATTATTGACTATTGAATGACTACTTGCAGTTACGCCGGCAGTTGTCAATCGCATAGCTAATATTTTGTCAATCATTTCCTCAAATGTATTTCTGAAAATTGAAATAGATGCCATTCTTTGTTTATCTACTGAATTTATTGTAGAACGATTTTCGTCATCCTTCAAAATAATACTAAAAACATCATCTTGTTTGAATTTATGTTTAGGTGTTAATACACTCAATTCCCACTTTGGTTTTTGTGGCAAGTTTAAGTTTAATATTGTTGCTTCATAACTTGTTTCATCTGCATTATGTATTGGATTGACAATTGTAAATCCTTTGTATGTAAATCCACTTATTTTTTCCCAACCTTTAATTTTCATATTAAGATACTTTTTCGTTTACCCACTCAATCATTTTGTTTATTAACTTGCTCCTATCTTTTATCAATTCAATAGAAAATTCATCAATCGTCATCTTACCAGATTTTAATATGGTAACTTCAACTTTGTTATTTTTTATCTCATCCTCTATTTGAAATATGGTAGCATCATTATTGTAATCTTTATGAGCTTCAAATTCATAAAACCAACATCCGACATTGTGATAATCTTTTGTTTTAGATTTGAGTCCGATATAGTTTATAGTAATCGTTGACTTATCCAAACATAAATTTTTTGTGTTAATCTTTTCAGGATTACTTATTTTCAAATTTGTTATTTTCATTTTGTTATTATTTAGTGCACATGATAAATGGTCATATCCATCTAGATAATCATAATCGATATCCGATGTATCTTTACCACAATAACGACAAGTCCAACTCATTACTTTCTTTTCTTTTTTGGTTTGATATATAAATTTATACCAATACCATTTTCCTCACCCCATGCCAAATCATATGAACTATAAAGATATACTCTATGATGTTTTTTATCAATGATTGCTTTGTCAACATAAATCATTTGATATTTTTCAGTTTCTAAATCTTCTAATCTTTTTTTATGATTTGCTTTACTCCATTCAATATAATCACTAAATTGATTATGTAATATGGTATCTTTTTTTAGATATTGTGCATTAACAAAACATGCCCACAATAAACTTAATAATAAAATTGCTATTACTTTTTTCATACATTATCTTTTATTCATGTCCACCCAAATCAAATTCATCTTCCCATTCTTTTGTTGTTTTGGGTTTTCTTTTTCTTGTTTTTACAAAAGGTTCTTTGGTTTTAATTCCGTTGAATTGTTTTGGGTTTTGTTTTTTTCCACTTTTTTCTTGTATCCAATTATGCATAAAATCAATAGCCTGTGTTTCACTTTCTGCTTTATGTTCTCTTTGATAATCAGTTTGTGTTTTTGGTTTACTACCAATTGAACCCATTGTATCATTGTTTACTGAACTTGTTGGGTATAAAATTGGATAGGCCGATGATGTATATTCCAAATCATAATACCCACCATCTTTTTTAATTTGATTGATTGTTCGGTTTGCACCTTGTTTTGCACCTACCATAAATGCAACGCACCATATAATAATCAATACGATTAATGTTATTATTAATTCCATAACTTATTTATTTAGTTTCTTTAAAATTGCTGTTTTCTTTTTGTTTAGTGTTTGTATTCTAATACTATTATACCACTTACCCATATTTCCAGATGGTTGTCTATTTTCCCAATATAATATTTGTTGATTTACTTCTTTTAGCTTTTTATATAACGCCATATTTAAAACTTTTATAAATTTAGATATTCCTTTATTGTGATTTTTTTCCCAATCATCATGGTCACCAGAATCACTAATCCACTTATAACTTACAAAATCAAAATGGTTTAATTTACATACTTTTGCTATTGAGTATGATTCCATATCATGTATACCAATTGGGTTTGTAATAAATTGGTCCGTAGTTATACATTCGAATCCATTTTCAATTTTTTCATAATCAAAATCAATACATTCCGTATTCCACAATATAGTTTCAAAAGGGGTTTGACCTAATTCACTCAAAGGTCTACAATCAATATCACCTTGTTTAAATTTATCACATCTATATAACTTGTTTCTATATTCTTTTGGTCCTCCTGCTGACCCATAATTGATTACCATTGTTTCATTCGGGTCATATTCATTTAAAACTTTTGTTGCTATAATTGCAGAATTTACTTTACCAACACCCGTATAATAAACATCAATATTCAATTCCGCTGGTATTAATTCTTTTGGTAATTCATTTTCCAATGCTACAAATAAGACTGTTTTCATACTATTTTTGTTTTTGTATCGTCAGATAGTAATTCCATTTTAACCAACTTATTGCTATTCCAAATGCCGGGGTAAATATTCCTTTACTCAAAAAATATTGTTTACTATACCATACTTTAATAAAAGGTAATATATTAACTACATCTTTATTTAATTGTGTTGAATTGTTTGCTATAAACCATTTTTTCATTTTTCTAAATTTTGTTTTGTTTTTTTAATTGTTTCATTTTGAGCTTCTACTTTTGCTCGATACATCATACGAATTATCATTCCCAATTGCTCATTGGTAGTATCGTCATCCATTATAATTTCTTTACGAATAGTCAGGGTTTCTTTAGCTTCCTCAGCCCATTCTATTATTTGTTTTGCGTATCTCTTATCCATTATATATCGGTTGGTAGTATTGTTGTTTTATGTGCTTCATCTCCAAATATACGGAAACTTTTTACAATTCCCAAATCTGTTATTGTTACTGCTTCGACTTCAATTCCCCACCTTACTACATATTCTTTTACTTTGTTAGTTATTGTTTCGTTTACATCCACTAAGCCATCCCATGTTGTTAACTCCACTACATCTCTAATCATTCCCTGTGTCGTATCAATTAAGACATCGTTTGCGTGCATTACACTTAATAAATAAGTTCTAATATTACTTACTCTATATCTGATAATTGATTTTAATACGATACTTTGTTCGTCCAATGTAGTTAGTGTTTGTGAGGGTAAATTGACTGACTGAGTAATAACAGGACATTCAATAACGGAGTCAAAAAATGGTATCTTAAAATGAATACCAGGATATAATACTTTTATAAACTTTCCATATCTTAATTGTACTGCACCATTCCATTGTTCTACAATAACAAATGGCAACATATCCATACCAAACCTAACTAATAGGTCTACTAACTTATCTAACATAACTTCTTTTTAATACTTAAATATACAACAAATTTTTGACATTACCAAATAAAAATGGGATACCTCAATTAAGAGACATCCCACTTCACATGGTATGCAAGAATTTTATGTATGTTTACGATAATTTTTCTTTTTTAATTGTTCACTTCTCGTTTTCTTTGCAATCTTTTTACGATTAGCAGATTTTGTTTCTCTTTTTGTCATATTAATTTTTTATAAGAATAAGTATCAATCATTTCAAATAATTCATTAGATATAACTCCGAGTCCTAATTCATTCGGGTGACCATCTTCTATATGATAATCACTTTTTATTTTTAATTTATTTTGCAATTCTAAAAAATCTTTGTATTCTTTTTTCTTATTAAAGAATTTAGAAAATATTGAAATAAAATTTTTATTATTATAATGTGGTTGGTCAAATACAAATTCATTTTTTATATCTGAATTAATTAAACTATTTAATTTTTGAGCCATACTATTAATATCCGAATACAATCCATAAAATTTTTCAGAATCAATGTGTTCTCGCAAATCCCATTCAGTATTTTTAAATTCATTTTCAACCAATGGTGTAAATGCCATAAAAGAATAGAAATCAATATTATGGTTTTTAAAATATTCTTGTAATAAAATAATTTGAACCTGTGTTGTATATTGATACAATTCTTTTTTCATTATTTTATCAATGAACTTAAAATAAGTTTTTGATAAAATTTTATCTTCTCCAAAATGCACATATGGTATATTTGTTACATTGAATGGTCTAAATATTTTATGTATTGGACTAAAATCTCTTATTTGTGAGGACCAACCTATTATAACTTTTATTTCAGCACATCCTAATTCTTTTATTTTGCATTTATCAAATTCATAATCTTCATATAAAGACATCATTAATAAACATTGTTCAAATATTTCAACATTTGAACCACCATCCCAAGAAATATTTAAAACCATATCATAGTTTAATTTTTCTGCCAATTGATATGACCAAGTCTTTTTAGGATAAGTTCTATAATTTTGTAAGTAAGTGTTATTTGTCCAACTATCGCCAAATACAATTAATATTTTTTTATTTTTAAAAATATCATTTTCTATTGCTATCTTTACCGATTCTTTACTATCTAAATAAATCATTTATATTTTCATTTTGTTCACCAATAATACACAATATATCATTTACATTTACTTGACTCCCATTTTGTCCTCCCTGGTATAAAAGATATCCTTTCCAATAACTTTCTAAGTCCATAGCCGCTTTATCAGTTTCTATTTCAACAATTGGGTCATCAATTTTTATTTGGTCTCCAATTTGTTTATACCATTGTAAAATTATACCTTGCTCCATTGTATCGGTTAATCTGGGCATTCTTATTACTTCCGCCATAATATTAATATTCAAAATTACCTGCTTGAATGTCCAACGCAAGTTTATAATTATGTTCTAATTTGTCTAATTGTGTTTCATAAAAATTATCAAACTCTCCATTGTTTATTCTGTCTAATAAATCAAAATAAGGTTTATAATATGCATCATTATTTTCATTACCAGGATAATATGAATTATATTGAGCTTCTCTTATTCCCAACTCGTCAACAAATGTATAAAATCCCATTTTTTCTAAAAAGTTAATATGATTTATACCATTTACCAAAATAGGAATTGTCTTTGTTATGAATGGAAATAAACTTTTTTCAGTAAAAACACCATCGGTTCCTGTATTTGATTCAACAACTAAATTAAATTTAGACATACTTAATAAACATATGTTGGTAAACATAAATTGACTTCCGGTAAATTGTGCATGAAATTTTATAGGTTCAACAACTTCATGTGACGAATATGGAAACTTTATATCATCCCTTTCATAAAATTCCAATTCTTTTGTTTCATCTCTCTCACCTTTTGCTGTTAAATTAGCATTAAAATAATTAACTAAAAAGTTTTTATTTTGAAATGACTTTATTTTTTTGAAAAAATCATATCTTCTTGGGTGTCCTCTTCTTACTAAATGTGATAATAAAAATGGCCTATAATTTTGTTCTAAAATTCTTTGAAACTTATCCCATTGATAAATCATTAGACCATCGTACATTGATTTTGAATATAATCTTGTACCAACTTCATGCCATATATAAGGTATAACAAAGATATAGTTATCATTATTGTATATATCTTCAAAATCACTTGCACATGTTTCAGTTGGATTAATAAATATTATTTTTTTATTATGTATATTATTTCTATTAAGTTGTAAAAAAAATATTCTTATTAAATTTGTAGATTCATCTTTATTAAATTTAAAAATATAAATTTTATGAGTTTCGGTTTCATCCCAAAGTAATAGCTCCGAAACATCTTCAAACCCCATATCTTTTATTTTTTGTTCTAATTCATCAATTGTATCGTATGTTAAATGTTTAAATTGAGAATGATTATTCAGTCTTTGTTTTAAATTTTCAGCATCAGGTGGTCCAGATGTCCAAACCGGGTCAAATAATTTTGTTTTCATTTATTGGTTTTTTTGTATCAAAAACTATTATAATTCTATGATAGAATGATATATTAATATGTGTATGTGGATTTTTTCCTATTTCCCAACATTCATTTTCATGTATTCTATACATTTTATTATTTGGTGAAAAATCTTCAAACCATTCGTCTAAATGCAATTGCTGAATAGATGTTACTGATTTAAAATCATAAGAATATTGTTGTAAATATTGGTTATAATCATTTAAACGTGGACCATCGTGTGTAATATCTGCTTCTAAATTTATAGAATTTTCACTTGAATTTATTGGTAAGATATATCTATTAACTGCCCCATCTATATGAAATCCGGTCAATGAAAACGGACAATATATTACTATTTGCAAATGTGTAAGTTCAAATTTATTTGAAATATATTGTTTAAATAAATCAAATTCTTTTAAACAGGATGTATCTTTATCCAATAAATCATATATTCTAATACATTCTGGATTAAATTCACGTCTTTTAAAATTACTATCTATTAATTCAATAGAATTTTTTAATTCATTTTTTAATTCTAAAAAATTAGATACTGAAACTGATTCTATTTTTCTCATGGTATTATTTCTAAATCTTCAATCTTATTCACAAATAAATATTCCATTGTTTGATTAAATTTCAATATTTTTTCAACCCCATAATATTGTTTTAATGTATCTGCAGATTCTCCTGCTACTTCTTTTGTAAATCTTTGTATTGGTAATTTTTTTACTATTTCATATAAATCATCACCAACTTTAACTAATTCCATTTTTCTTATCATTTCCAAAACATTTGTATCATTAAAATTGAAAATGCCAATATCAAACAGGTAATAGTTTTATATGTAATTGGCTCTTTGAATAGAATACTACTCATTAAACTAAATACAAATACACCTATTACAAATCCAATTAAACGGGATGGCCACAATTCACCATTATAATGGTCAACTATCGCTCCGACTGATTTTATAAATAGCCAACTAATAGGAATTGATACGAGTAATATTATAATTGGATATTTTTTATTCCAATCATATTTTATCCCACCTTGTAATTGTAGGAATGTGAGCATTTGTGCAATAACACCATAGAGTGCACCTATAAGTAACTTATTCATTTTTTTCTTTTTAATTAATAATCATCATCTTCAAAAGATAATGCATCTGCGTGTGCGTCATCTTCGTAAATTTCATCTTCAATCAATTCTAATTTTTCATAAACATCATCAATTAATGGATGCGTTATACCATCTCTATCTATTGATTTTAGATTTTCTTTGATTTGATTTACTAATTTTAATATTTGTTGTTTCATTTTTTTGGTTTTCAATAAGTATATACAAATCACGAATTTTAGCACATTGTTCGTATTCCTCTATTGATAAAAAATATTCCATAGATTTATCTAGTGTTAATTTTGCACTTTCTTTTTTAAGAATGAATACAATATTATCGGATAAATTTGATACCATTATAGCTTGAATAGTATCTAGATTTTCTTTTATCAATCGTTCAGCATATCTTACTAATTCTGAAAAAATGATATATCTATTTTGTTCTAACCATTTAGAAACTGATTGATTTCCTAAATCAATATGTAGTATAATTGGTGTATCTTTCATCTACAATAAATATTCCAAACCAATTATATTAGGTCTTTTTAATTGAATATCTATTTCGGATTTTGTTGTTCCAACTTTACATTGTTTTTTATACCACCAGTATAAATCTTCTAATGTACCTTTACCTCTACTTCGTTCCATTGCTTTATCCCACAAGTCTTTGCCAAATTCTTTTTTTAATTCCATTTGTAGTTTCCACAATATAGTTTGTTCATCTTTATTGGCTTCTAATTCCAATTTAATTGCCTTTAATCGTTTCATTCTACTGGCCTCCAAAGATGCTTCAATTCTATTTTTTTCATCAGTACCGCCATAATTAGTATAAGTTTGTTCATATACTTTTTTAGCAGATTCTCTTACATCCAATGCTTCTTTAAACATATAAGAATAATCAAAGTCACCATTTCTTATTTTCAATAATAAAGGTGCTTCTGCTTTAAGCGGTTTATTCACTCTACCCTTTGTCCACCATCTAAATTTATTGTATGACATAACCAAATTTATTTACTCTTTTAAACATTCCTTTATTGTTAATAAAAAATGCATTTAAATCACTATTAACATCATAAAAATCCAAATCACCGTCTCCGTCAATATCTTTAATTACATATAGTGGGTTATTTGGTTGTTGATATTGTAACCATTCTGGTAAAACTCCTGATGTTAATTCATATTCATTTTTTCCATTGTTTTTATAATAAAGATAATAGTGTTTATTTTCAAAAACTTGACCACCCACATTTTCTTTCTGGCATACAAAAATAATATCTTTAAATCCGTCATTATCAAAATCTCCGGCGATTGTATTATTGATACCAAGTCCTTTTGGTATCAATAATGTTGTTTTTTGTTTATTGTTTAAGAAATTCCAAACAATAGTAGGTGAGCCATATGCAGATGTTATCGCATCCATGTTACTATCCCCATCCAAATCGGAAAAAAACAAACCAGAATTTGTTACGTTTGGTAAATTATTTATAGGTAATTTATCAAAAAATTTTCCATTAAATTTAAAATAATTGTCATTATGTGGAAAATCCATTCTAACTAAATCCGCTTTTTTATCTCCATCCAAATCTGCGGATGTCAATGCGTATGAGTTCCATAAAATTTTATCTAAAATAACAGAATCACCGGTTAATCCGTTTTTACTATTCCACCATACAACCAAATCAGTTTTAGTAGGTAATGGGTCTATATCATAAAATTCAGGACCATTATCAAATTCTGCAATATCAATATAACCATCACCATTAAAATCACCAGTTGTAACTGCACTACCACCTTTCCACAAATTATTTATTTCTTTTATTTGATTATCATCTAATATTACTATTGGATTCAATCTATTGTAAGTGTATGTGTTGCCATTTCTTATACCAACTTTTTTACAAATGATTATATCGTACTTACCATTTGAATTGTAATCAAATAAAATGGGAGAACTTACGTCGACTCCCATTTTTCTAATTTCGTTTTCACTATATATAAATTCTTTAAATTTTACATTTGTTGATGTATCATTTATTTGAGTAATTGGATTGTTCACTTGCGGATTCATTGGTATTATCAATTCCTTTTTGCAAGATGTCATCAATATCACTATTACTAATAACCATTTCATATTCTTTAATTTTATCTTCTAAAAATTTAAAACATTCACCAGGGCCAGTTAAGGCATCATAACTACGATAAGTTTTAATAAACTTTTCTAAACCTACATTATCTAAATATCTTTGTAAGTCTTCAACATTTGTAAGGTAGCAATGATTGAATCCCATTATTTTTTGTTTTTTTTCTTTTTAGTATTCATTTTTTTCACTTCACTTTTATATCTTTCGTTTGCTTCAACTAATCTTTGATTTGGTTTCCACTCATCACCTTCAAATAAATTATCATCTTCTGGTTCATCACCCCATTCAAAATGTGGGTTACCATCAAATCCACCATCGTTTGAAAACTCATCTTCATCTTCTTGTGTTGCTCTATAACTATCTTCATGTGCCATATCAGTATCATAGTGTAATCCTTCATTTCCGTTTTGTCCTATAATATCCATTCTTTTATCACTTTCATCATACTCACCAAAGAAATCATTTTCTAATTCGTCAAGATTTTCATACCCCTCACTATCTTTAAGATAACGATGTCTCACATCATTAACATCATCTTCAAATTTCCATGCTTCTAATTTTTCTTTTAAATCTTCTGCATCGGTTTCTCTATATTCGTCTGCTCTATCAATTACCCAATTTTTAAATGAATTTTCGTGATAACCCATACCAATAATTAAAGTTTGGAATGCATCCATCACTTCATCTAAACTCAAATCACTATGGTCAACTTCTACTGTTGTTTTTGTTCCGTAGGATTGTGCAGTAAATATTGCCTGTTTCTTAAAATCCATTGTGAAATTACTATTCATTGTTTTTGTTTTTGTCTTTTATAAATTTTTCGTATCCTTTTTGTTCGTTCTCTTTTGCTATTTGTTTTACACTATCGTAGTCAAATTCAGTATTAGATATTGCTGCCCCAATACTTGCAAACTTTTTTGTTTTATAACTACTTAATGGTGATGTATATTGTTTTAAGTATGCTGCTTTTGCATCTAAATATTCAAATAAATCACTATCATTCATTTGTTTTAGTTCTTCCTCTGTTTTTAAAAATTTCTTTTCCATAAATTTCTTCTAATTTAGATAAATTTTCTTTTAAACTTTTTTCAAATAATACATCTATGCTTTCTTTTGTGGCACTTTCCATTACATTGAATAAATCAAGATCGCTTAATGATATTAATACATCTGATTCTTTTGATATCTTTTCAAAGATAAATTTATTTAAATGTTTTAAAAAAATATCTTCATTTATTAATGAATAATCTTCGAATAATCCTTGTTCCTTTAAACTTTTTTTTATATTTAAAGATATGAAAGATGCTTCATTTATTAAATCTTCACTATTAGAGCTCATCTAAATTGAAATTTTTATTTGCTGAATATAATATTTCACCATCTTCATTTACACTCATATCCAATGCTCCCTTATCCACTAAGTCACCAATTGTTTTAGAAATTCCATTTGCCGATACCTCTTTGCAAACTTTTAAAAATTCAGAATCATCTAAAAACATATCACCTTCTTGTTCCCATTTTCTTTGCATTGCAATTTGTAATGCGCGTTTCAAAGGTATTCTATCTATGAAAGGTGTTTCTACAAAAAAATCAGTTTCTTGTAAAGTGTCTATCATATGATTTGATGCTTCAATTATTTCGTTAAGTATGTCCATTTTGTTTTGTTTGTTTATAGTTTTCTAACTCTTCATCCGGTGTTGGTAGATAACTAGATTTATAGTATTCATCATCATACTGAACTTCGTCTGGAAATATAGAATGTTCTTGTACGCTTTTCCATTGCCAATATTCTTCATTTAATTTTTCTTGCAAAAGATATTCTTCATATAGATAATCTTCATCGCCACCGCCAATTGAACCGGTTAATTGTTGTTTCATAAATTCTTCGTTAGACTTTGCCATAGTTATTTTCTTTTAATAAATATACACCAATTTTTTCTTATTTCAAAATTATTTTTTCAACTTTTATTATAGAATCCGATTTATATTTTTCAGAAATTCCATCAGTTTCATATGGATAGTAGTATTTCACTTTACAAGTAACAAGCATAGTATCACCTCTCATTTCCCATATAGGAGCTATGATAGTATTTATTTCACCAGTTAAAATATCACTTTGAGAATTTGAATTAATTGTTTGTACAATCGCATCCATATTAGAAAGCAATGGTGGTAATTGTACTATTGTTAATTGGCCGGTAAATTGATTTAAATAGGTTTTCGTTACATTAACTATTGTGTCGTTTTTATTTATCCACCAATATAAATTACTTTCCCAATTAGCTCCTTGCGACGGTTTTGGTGTTTTACCATTTATTAAAATTGTACCGCTTATTCTATGAAAATTTTGTTTATCTATTGAATACAATTTAAAATATGAATATCCGTTTATATCTTTTGATAATCTAGTATCAATGCTCAATTCAACATTTGGTTTTGCGACAGATATCCAAACTCTTTTGGTTACATTACGTCTAATATCAATTCCTGTATTATAATTATCCTCTTTATTACACGCTGGTAAAAATGTTAATAATACTAATCCCAATATATAAAGAATTACCAAAATTACTTTTTTCATTTTACTTTGTTTTAGCTTCTCTAATATGTTTACATTCTTTTCCACCTGTATAAGTAAACGATGGACAATCACATTCCCAATTTCCGTTATCATTTTTTACTTTATATGTAACATTTGGGTCTTTTGATGAAGGTATCGTAAATTCTTTCACTTCGGTTAATCCTTTCTCTTTAAGTTTTCTTTGAATTAAATTATCAACTTGACTATCCGATATCCAACTTGCTCTATTTTTACGAAACTCCGTAAAGAAATATTGGTCATCACAAAGTGCATCCAATACTTTTATGGATATATCTTCACCTTCCGCCTGACAAATTTCATATAAAGTTTGTTCGGGTTCTTTTACAAACTTACCCGTATCGGCATAATCACCTGCAATAACAATGTTATCACCTGCCCAACTACCTACGATATCGTTTTCACTATGTAAATCTCCACCACCTCTACCATTTCCGTCAGCAAGTAATATTGCCAAACCGGCTAATACACCATTTGCTGACATACTAAACTCCATCAATTTTGCACCATCTCCAAATGTGTAAGGTGTAATGTATTGTTTCTTTTTGATATTTACTATCTTATAATATTGTCCCATTTTGTTTATTTTAATGTTATAAAAAAGGGGAGTAAAACTCCCCTTTGTATATGTTATGCGAAATCCATTATTGTTTTTTCAGGTACCATTGGTTGTACAGGTATCATACCATTATCAATCATAAATAGATATTCTCTTTTAATAACTGACCAGTATTGTTGACCAGTTTCCTTTGTTTGTGGAAACTTGTCTATTGAATAATCACCTATAAACTTCATTGCCAACCATGGTAGGAATTGATGGAATCTATCTTTAACCGATGGATTTGTGTTATACATTATACGGATATCTACTATAATATCACGCATAATTGTACCATTAAACTTTCGTTTATCAGATGTTAACTTTTTCATAAAGTCAAGTATTGGTTTTATTTGAGAGTCGTATTCACTTTCAGTAATACGATAATCACCATCCTTTACTTTTTTCATATCGTCAAACGCTAATGAATCAGTATGACAGAACATATAGATTGGATTTGCTTCACCCCAACCTTGTTTTTTAGCTTGATTCATAGCTTGTAACATTTTACCATATGTGTAAACACCTGCAATATCATTAAGTAATTCCAAATTACCTTTATGTGATGTGATGAAATTCTTAAGCTTCCACCCAGCATATGTAGTGTTTGTTGTAATCAACATTTTATGTAATCTATCAATATCTTGTGATGTTACCCAATGAACATTAATACATGCTACTGGTGGAATTACATATCCCTTTTGTTTTAAATCCAATAGAGAATAATATCTAGTATGACCTTCGAATATCATATATGTCATTTCACCATTATCATTTAATTGATGTGGTACAACATTTATTTGTGTAAAGAATCCATTATTGATAATAGATGCTTTAATTGTAGGGATGTTTTTAACATTTAAATCCCTATTGTTCGGGTGTGGTAATAAGTTATCAAACGGAATCAACATTGGCTCCGCCATTTTAATAACTTTATTTGGATTCAATAAGATACTTTCATTGATAATGAATGAATCACATTCTGATTGTCCTTCGAATACTATAACTCCGAATCTTCGTAAGTCAGCAACATTCTTTGCGTGTTTTTTGAAACCCGGCTCCCATTCACACATAACTACCATTCTAATCTTCATTGATTCTAATGTAGAATATAATGTAAGAATTTTGGTAACCTCTGCTGAATTTATGAAGGTCTTAGCTTCAATCCAATTACCTTCATATTGGTAATCAGCTATCCTGTCGGATAAGCCATCATTAATTGTGTAAAACACTGGTGGTATTCCAGCTCCTTCGAATTTGTCAGCGATATAACTTTGCCACTCATCACCATGGGTGTAACGGGCTTTCATTACTTCGCTAGAGTTTTGTTCATTGGTGATTTGTGCACCTTCTTTTAACTTTTTAGCCATTGTAACTAATTTATGGTCTCTATGTATTTAAACTTGCCAATAATGAGACCGTTATTATTGGTTTGTTATGTCTAATATACGAATAATTTTTTATATTACCAAATTAAAATGCTTTGATAACTCCCATTTGAATACCCAACGCTAATTCATATCTATCATAGAATTTAACTTTACTTTTCACTTCGTTAATATCCACTTTGCAATCCGTACTTTCACCTTCATCATCCGTACCCATAATCAATCCGTTGCCGGCAAATGGTTGATGTGCTCCTTCAAATATAAAAAAATTATCCGTTCCGTTAATCAATCCTTCGTCGTCTACATATATTACATCCTCTTTATCTAAATATGCACCCGCGGTAAATAACTCACATTCTAATTGAGTATATATTTCTTTGTAGTCTCTACCCATTTCTACTTCTTTAACTTCTTTTGTCTTTGCGTTTATTAAAATTGCTTTCATTTTATTATTTTTCTATGATTACTGAATATGATTTGTTTTTGTTTTGTCGGTCAATGCCCATTGGATAATAACTAATATCTTCCAATTTTATTGAATGCACAAACATCCCACTATCGTTGTTTTTAATTTTAATGCTTTTATCAGCATTGCTTGTCCAAATTAGGCCATCTAATACAATTGTATTTTCTTCTACTCTTCTAAATGTGTTTTGTTCTGTCATTTTATTTATTTTTAGTTTTTAAATTTTCCTACTTTTATTTCACTCGTTATTAGTCGACTGATATACTCCACAAATGTATCTTTTGTTTTTATCCATTTTGTTGATATCCAATTATCTTGAAATATGTAATCACCCGTTGTACCTTCACCTAATACACATTTTTTCATACTATAACAATCATGTTCCCATTTTAATTCAAATAGTATTGCGTAATCACCCAAGGCCTGTCCGTTACAAAATACCCATACCCAACTACTTTCTTTTTTATTTTGTAAATTATCTAAATCGGTATAAAAAGAATTACCTAATAATTCAAAATCTACCGCATCTATTGTTTCAAAGTTTACTGGTCGTTTCATTATAATTTTCTTTTATGTCTTTCTTCAAATTTGTCCTCTACTAATTGTGCTGCTTTACTATATCCTTTATCTAACAATAATATTCTTGCAAACATATCAGCGGACATTTCATCATCATCGTTTCTATCCTTTGTGTGTTTCAACATTATGTGTGCTAACTCATGTGCTTCAACCCACCTCAATTCATCTTTGGTTAGTTTCACTTCACCATCTATGAATACACAACCCGAACGTGTCTCAGCAAAACCAAAACCACATTGTTCAAATAATGGTTTCATCACTTCATATCGGTAGTCATCTTTGGTTAGTATTGCAACTGCAACATCACTTTTGAACTCACTAAAATATGTCTTGCTCATCATCTTCATCGTTTTCGTTATCATAAAAATATCCCTGACTTTCACAACTATCGGGTCCGGCCATTTCATATACCCAACCATCAGCCATTTCAATTAGGTTAGGATAGTAGACACCTTCCGTTCCAACTCCACTTCCGTTTCCTTTACTGAAGGCTAAGGTAATACCTTCACCTCTCATATAATCGGTATATGCTTCTCCTTGCAATTCGACTTTATCCCTTTCTACTACTCCATTCATTTCAGCAAGTAATTCGTAGTAATCTTTACCACCGAATATACCATAACCTTCATAACTTTGTTCAACCCATTTACTTCCTTTATTATCAATCATTACTACTGTAAATGTTTTTCTCGTAGAATAATTGTTTGCAATACTTCTATCAGTATCTTGTGTTCTCCAACTAAAAAATCCCATAACTTTAATTTTAATATTTTATAATTCTTCAATGATTCCTAATATCTCAGCCAATCCAAATGTGATTGCCGAATTTCCAAATTGTTCGTTGAATAGGAAATAACAGGCTCCAAATCTCAATACACTTTTTAGAACACTGGTGTAAAAGTGTTTCTTTGATTTACTTTCCTTTAACTCCATCTTTTTTATTTTTAATTTCAATAATATGTTTACAATCTTTACCTCTACCGAAACCATGCGCGGGACAACTACAACTCCAAAACCCTTCATCATTTACTACCTTATATACATTTCCTTTACTACCTTTGATTTTGTATTCAATTTTCACTTTGGTTTTTTTGAACTCTTTTGGTTTTATGTAATTTATTTTATCCCACATCTTTTCCAATTCGTTCCAACTATACCATCTATTTACTTCAATCCACCCACTACTTTCTTTACCACCGGTGCAAACAATCCATGTCTTACCAGTAAGTGGTGATTCAAAACAAATGGGTGGAAATGCTGATTTAATTCTCATTGTATTATCTATATAATGTTACAAAATGTCCGAAATGTTTATCAAATGTGCTTACTAAATGGTCGTAATCACCACCCATCATTTCAGTTTGAATAGCTTTACTATCTAATCCTAATTGTTTAGCCAAATTACCAGCTTTACCAATCAATACGAATGCGTTACCATCAGGTCCCGTTAGGTCAATTTCAATTCCTAACTTTTCTTCTTTACTTTTTATCATAACTTTATTTTTTATAATTTCTTGCATCCCACCTTTCAAATTCGTGGTGTTGTTTTGCACACTCATTAAGAATATACAGAACCTTTTTAATAAACTTCTTCATATTACCACCAACTTGTATAATAAACCGTCTTACCTTCTTTGATTGCTTCTCTTGCTTTACTAACGAACTCTAAATCCGTTTCATCTTCATCGGGTTGACTTTGACCAAAAAAGAAACCTGATGTATCTGGCAAATTACCATCTTTAATATCTTGTTCTAAATTGTCTAAGTCTTCACTATCTAATACCACACAATCACCATTAAAACTATCGGATGTTCCACCTTTCATATCGTATAAGTTTTGCATCCAACCATGTAAGTTAGGATGCTTTCTCCAATAGTGTATTTCTTCTTGTTCAAAATTCTTTGTTGAAAAGTCTACATCCGTTTCCGGTTTTGCTTTTGTAGCTAAAGCGTACATATCTAATCCCATAATTTTTATTTTTTAAAATTCATAATCATTACAAAAACAATTTGCTTTGCACATTGTTAATAAATAAATGTTGTTTCTACAATCGATATCTGCTCTACTAAGTGCAAGATATAAGTTATTATCAACTACGGCCTGAACAAATCCACCACCTGCATAAGAACTCTTATCTCTTGTACACATAATAGAAACCATAACATCCAAAATATGTTCACTTACATTTGTGAAACCATAATCAATAGCAAACTTTGTTGCTCTTTCATAACATTGTTCTCTTATATCCATTTTAATTTAAATTTATATTGTTAAAATTCATTTTACTTAAAATCTCATCACCCTCATTTATTCTATTTACTTGTTCACCAACTACTCTATTTGCTATTTCAATTGTTTCTTGCAAACGAGAACGATAATTTTCTATACCATGTTCCTCTTTTGCTTGATTACACACATCTTCAATACCTTCATTTAATATTTTAATAAGGTCACTATCTTCCGTAATCATTGATGATTGTATCATTTCCATCATGGATGCTGCTACCGAACTTCTTAATGCCAATGTTGATTGGCCGGAATGTTTCATTACATTAATAAGTGTTAATGCCATTTTTACTCTTTGGTCATTTGTCTTTTGTATTCGTTCCGTTATCTCTTTCATATTTAATATACTCATTTGTTTTAATTTTACATTGTTGCAATTCTATATTTTCCTGTTACTAATTCTTTGTGTAAATACCTCTTACATCTTCTACCTAATGCATTAGCAGGACTAACCAACGATTGTAAATGGTGTATAAAACTTCCACCATTTTCCATTTTAGGTTTGCCTCTCAATATTACATCATAATATGTTTTTAATTGAGTAAAGGTTAGTTTACCGGATGTTTCGGTATAATCCAATAACGATTGTGCTATAAATCCCCAATCACCTTTTTGTAAATGATAAGCTTTATTCATATACTTTCGTTTCATTTCTTTTCTACGAAACTTTGGGTCTTGCATTTGAGTTTGATGTTGTAAAGATTTAATTGCTTGTAGAGCAGGAATACCTTTTGATTGTTCACTATGTTTAACACCATCTGCTAAACTACAACCCATACTTCCCAATGTTCTAGCAATCATTACATTCGTATCATTCAATTGTAAGTTCTTTCGTTCCATACCTTGCTTTTTCCATATCCTCATACGATTTGGATTAGCGTGGTGTAAGTAAATGTCAATGTATTGTGCTACTCTCCACGGCACATCATTTTGACCGGTTTTATACCAACCTTTCACTACGGATTTTCTATCACTATGACGACCTCTCAATGTAACCCAACCGAATATTTGTTCTAATACTTTTTTCACTTCTAACACTTGCTCCTCATTCTTCATTGGAATAGTTGCAATGTAGTTTGGTGTTCTATTTGATGCCATACTATTTAATTTTTTTATCGTATTGTTTTGTAATTGTGATTGATTGTAATTCGGTATTACTCTTTGCTATTGTCATAATAACTGAATAACTCAATCCCTTTATTGTAATCTTATCACCCGATTGAGATACTATTTTAATATCGTGTAGTGTTTTGTAATTCATATAATTCTATTAAAGATAATCAGGCCCATATACTCCGTAACGGGCAGTTCCGTCAATGATATTTCCTCTCGCGTGTTTTGCTGGTGCTTTCCACGTTGCACATTTTAATAAATCACCTTTCTTAATTGGTGAACCTTTTAAATCACCATCAACTCTACTAATGAAACCCCAACAACCCGTACCCTGCCATAATCGGATATACTTTTGTCCAACTTCAACTACCAACTCTTTGTATTGACTTGGCATATCTGCTTTCACATAGTAATCTTTTCGTTGAATGTTTAATTTGTTAATAAAGTTGGCAACAATAGGATTACCTTTAAGATACTCTATTGCTTTTTGATTTGTCGTTCTCATATTATCTATCGTTGTTTAATGTGAATAATTTTTTCTCACTTTTCACTTCTTGCATTCTATCATCTTCGGTAAACCCCGCACTATCGTATTCGGGTTCATCATCCATTACTTGATACTCATTATGTAAAGCAGTTTGTATTTTATCCAACAACTGAATTGACTTACTTAATTCTTTATCAAAATACTTTTCTAATTCGGGTGTAGTTCTTTTAGCTATCTCAACCAATTCTTTGTGAGACTCTACTCCTTTACTAACCACATAATAAAGGTCATTCAATTCCATCAATGTTAATTCTAAATTCATATATTTTATTTTAATTATGTTTCATGCCTTTACATACACCATACCCTTGTCTTTGAGACAACTTATACAATCTATTTGCATCTTCCATTGGCATGATTTGTATCTCATTACCAGTTTTGTGGTTAGCAATTGCAACACCACCAACTTTTTGTGTAGTCGAACAATTAACACAACTTTTGTAACCATATTTCACTACTCGTAAAACTGGCATATCACCACCACACTTAATACATTGTGTCATTTCTAATTTTACTTTTACTCCTTTCATAATATTATAATTCAAAGTTATCAAATACATAAGGTTTAAACCAACCTCTAATTACTCTATGTGTTAAATCGTTTCCGTTACTATCCACATCATTGTATCTTTGTGGTACGACTGATATAACTTCATCTAACAAATCGTGTCCGTCATACCTACATATACCAATGAGTGCATGTAGTTTTTCTTGGATTTGTTTTTCATTGTTACGACCTCTCATATAAACATTGTGGTCATCACTCATCATATAAGAATAGTCGTGCACTTTCACTTCATCCATAAACTCACTATACAATTTACTTTCCTCATTATACGCATCATCTCTAAATACTTCATTGTTCTTATTCATATTTTCTTTTTTTAATTTTTGTGCGAATGCAATCATTTGATAATAATTCATACTATTTTATTTTAATTTTACTTTGTGCTGCTTTTGTCAACATTGGGTTAACATCATACACACTAAATTGACTATCCATTGGTATAATGAATTTGTTGTTTGCTGTGTCAATTTTATTACGAACAAACTTAAACTTCAATCCTACGATAACACCTTGCTCATCCAAATATCTCATATCGTATGCATCACCATCAATTACTTTATAACCCATAAATGTTTTAGGTAATTGTTTACCCTCAAATACGATTGCAACTCTACCTTTGTTTTCACTTAACAACTTTAAAGATTGTAACATATTATAACCACTAAACGAATAAGTCAAATCATAGTTAGGATAGAATTGTAATAAACCAAATCGTTTAGCTACCTTTGTATAATCGTAGAACTTAACATCATCAAACAATTCAAATATTACCCTACCATTGTGTTGAAACAAAGTAGGTTCAATATCACTCGTACCATTTAAACGAACTGAAAACCTATAACCTAATTGTTCAGCGTTATATTTAGCTTTCTCAATCTCAGCAACTAACCAACCCATAAAGAATTGTCTATGTTCAAAGAATAATTTAGTCTTTTTGATACGAGCTTTGTTGATAGCGTTCTTTTTAACGTCAATACGATTATGACCTGATTCAGTCAAACAAGCCGTTCTACATTCTTCCGTACTCATAGGACACACATTATATCCACTTAACGATGCCGGAGCAAGATACAAAATGTAAGTCATTTCGTTATACTTCAATCCTTTGGCGATTTTTGAACTACTCGCCACACTACCTAAATAACTTAAACCCGTTTGTTTTTTGGCATTACCAATTGTTGTAAATTTCATACTACTCATATTAAGATTTTTTTATATATACTACTAAATTTGTACTTACAGGTGTAAGATACGACTTTTTTGGTTACTGGCCAAACATTTTGGAAAAATCGTTCATTGACTATCAACGAGTTACGCAATACCCTACTTTTTGGGGACGTAACTCGTTGATACTCAATCAAGAATTTTTCTATTGATTTTCAATGACTTATGAATGACATAACTAACCCATTGATAATCAATAAGTTATGAAACACTCATAAGTCATTGAAAATCAATGGGTTATATAACTCATTGACTATCAATCAGTTATATTTATGTATTATTCGTAGTCGTTTCTATCAATATTAATAACATACGGAAAACGAGGTATACCATCCGGAGTTAAATTAAAATATTTGATTGTTGCCTGCTTACCTATTAATTGTTTACGATTTCTAAACATTTCTTCACTTTGTTCAAATGTTGCTTTCACATTAGATTTAAAAGGTTTACCATCTGCAGTTTCAAATACCATATAACCAACCATATTAGTTTTGTTACCCTCACCCTCACAAACATCTATAATCTCATATTCCTCATCTATGAACGATTTATGCTTCATTAAAAATTTACTTCGTTTGTTTTCATATTTACCATTTGTTCTTAACATCTGACCTTCAAATCCAGCGTCCACATAATCCTCATACAAATCCATAACATCATCTTCGTTATTACAATTTGCCGTTTCAACTAATACACAATGTTGTTCAAATTTATTTAAGTAATTATCAAACAATACATCCAATCTATAACATCTTTCACCAAAATTGTAATCTTCACTTGGTATATCGTAAATCCAATACTGAATATTCTTTTTACTTTCTTTTAAGTCTGCATCAGTTGGTTTACTTTTCTTAACCAATGATACAATCTTATTAAAGTCATTTGCGAATTTGTCAGCATATAACTCACCATCCAATATCAATTCAGGATATGCTTCAAATACTTCACTTAAACTTTCTATGATATGTGGTGCTGAAATAATTGGTTTACCATTACGACTAAACATACCATCTTTTGTTACAATACAACGAATACCATCTAACTTCGGTTGTGAGAATATTGGGTATGTAATTTTATCTTTACTATCTTCCCACTTACTCGCCAACATTGGTTCAAAGTATTGTGTTTTGTTTATGTGTTTAATATTTTCAAAGTAACCACTTTCCAACTTCTTTGTTCTTTTAGCAACTGCTTCTTTAAGAGCTTGTTCGTTATCGGTAGTGCCATTTGCCTTACCTTCGTTCTTACCATACACTACCGTCCATGTATTTGTTGTAATTATTCCCCCACATTGACCACTATGAGTTCGGTATTTATTATCCGATACTTCAATTGTCCATTCTTGTGTTGCACCTGTCTTTGTCTTTTTGTATATTGTATCTAATTTCATATTAATTTGTTTTATTTTTTATATTTGAATGTTTCCACCACCAATGTGTCTTTCGTAACACTTCCGATATTTCAACCAATAATGATGTCAAACATTTTACTTCTGATAAAGTAATTTTGCGTTCCGTTGCCATTTGTAATCCCATACAAAATAATCGGTATGTTCCATTATATTCGTTACGAACTAAATGAATTTCTTTTGGTTTATTCCAGCCACCATCACCACTATCAATTAAGTCAAATTCAAATACATACGCCTGTTCATTCATTTTATTTGTTGTAGTTGTTACATGATAAATCTCTCTGCCATAACAGGTCATATTTATTACCTTATCTATATTCTTTATTGTTAACATACTATAAATCTTTTAATGCTTGATTAAATGTCCATTTCATATTTTTAATCACACCAAAATAGTCAGCTGATATCCAATGACTAATAAATCTACCATTATCAACTCTATATAGATTTTTACTATCTTCTGCATCCCACTTTGGTTGTCTAAAAATATCAATAGTTACCCAATTTGTATCGGTATCTTGAAATGAAAAACAATATCTATCATCATGTTCTTCTGCTTCCCTTAATGTGTATTTGCCATCTGCAAAATTCATTCCTAATATATCGGTTGGATTTTTTATTACTAACATATTAAATTGATTTTGCCATATTATAAAATACTTTTTTTAGTCCACCTAATGAACTTAACTTTGATTTGGTAACCATTACTTTTGTCAAAGGTAAAGTACGATTATTTTCTCTTAATTCAAGCATATTTACATGTGCAGGTTCACCATTGGCATCGGTGTGTGGTATAAACAAACTAATAGTTATTTTTTCTGGAACTGAATAACTTTGTTTTACTTCACTTAAAGAAATAAGGTAATCTTTACCTCCCGGTGTTAATGCTAATTCATTTACACCAGTACAAACATACATTTGTTTTTCTGCATTGAATAAAGGAATATTAAATTGTATACCTTTCAAAAATTGTGGGTTTTTCTTTCTTATCTTTTTCATTATCTATTCAATTTTGTTATACATTCATCAACTTTATCTCTCAACTTACCACCATATCCAAAATCACCATCAACTTGTACATGCCTCCATTGTGGAATACCTAATGACTTATATCCAAAGTTTAATTGCATATCATCAATAGAAATCCAATTAGTAGGTTTGAATGACTTAACCCACATTTCAATCTCACATGCTCTATCCCATTCTAACGATGAACTCATTTTCTTACGGGGATTAAAATGTGTTGTAGTATCTAATAAGTTCCACCTACCAATACCATAGTGTTCAAATATCATACGCAACTGATAGAAACCAAAATGTTTTTTCCAGTCAGACGATACTACTAATTGTGCATCGGTTTGTTTTATAATCTCACTCAATGCATCACACTCAGCCTTATCCCATGCGTAAGGTATTGTAAACTCATTCATTGTTCCTTCCATTATTTTCACTTTACCATCTCCCCAACTTCCCCATGCAAGTGGGCCATCTACATCTATGAATATTACTTTACCTCTCATAACTTATTTCATTATCTTATTAACTAATCCGTTCCAATCTTGTCTTTCTATCTTATCTGCATTATACATTTCGAATTCATCCTTATCCTTATCGTTCTTTAATACAATAAGGTGATACTCATTATTCATATCCGATTTGTATATTATTTCACAAACATTTTTTTGTTCTTCATCACTCATTGAATTTCTAAACCTCATTACGAATACAGGTTTAGGTTTTAGTTGTGTTACCGATGGAATTGAATTATTTGGTATTAAATGTGACATATCTTATAATTTATTGTAATAGTGTTCAAATTGTAATACTCTATTGTGTGCCCAATCAACAAATGAATTAATTGTTTTCATAGGTTGACTAGTAAAGTTTCCACTATAAATGGTATCAATCCAATTCCTTCCATCCCCATTCTTTGCTCTCTTTATTTCATATGTTTCGTTTTCCCAATCTATAACAAATGCCAAAACATAATTGCTATTATCAGGTAGAGTAAATATCCACAATTCAGGGTCTACACCATTCGTTGAAAATTTATATTTACCACCTGTTCTAGTTGCAAATTTTAAATCATCTATTTTTTTAAAATTCTCTGGCTGTTTCATAATCTATTTTATTTGTTTGTTACATTATCCCAATCATACAATACTTCTTTGAAATAGTTAAGTAATGTGAATGGGTCTTTTACATCATGCAATCCAAAACCATATTCCAATGGCGTAGAATTTATACCATCCCATAACTTCATTGTGAATGAATTTTTATCGTTTCTATTAGGATGTCTATCCATATGAACTTTAAATGTAGTTGAATGAATGTTATCATGTTCAAATGTAAATTCATAAAAGTCAGGTTCACATTCCCAACCCATTACTTCAACTTGTTGTGAATTGATTGCTATTATTTTTTCTATATTCTCTATCGTTAACATACTACAATTGTTGTATTTTTTCCATTACATCGGTTACATCTTGTGGTCTTAAATAACCAATTACATCATCCGTAATTGGTGTGTCGTAACATATCTCACCATCTTTGAAAACGGCTAATTCATATAATCCCTTTTCACCACCATAAGAGTATTGACTTTTCACTACTGATACTTCGTACCCATTGTCAAATTTTGTTCTACTTACAATTCCATATTCTTCACCCATTGGGTTTGATTTGAATATTATGTCTTTAAATGTTTTCATCTTTGTATAATTTTAATAATCGTTCACTCATTTGTTTGTATCTCATATTGAACTTATTGCTCATCATTGAAATAACTTTTTGATTGCTATATGGAGAATTATCAGGTGCACTCCACTTACGAGTATGATACATATAATTGTAAAACATCACATAAGCATTTGCTTTCCTAATGTAATCATCTATGTCAATGTTCAAATCCCATTTCTTCATTAAGGCAACCGACCTCTTTTCGTTATCTAACTCTAAGTCTCTACTTTGTCCTAATGCGGTTTTGATACCTCTAACACTTTTACCACTCAACCATTCATCTACTTTTGCTAAAGCTTCACAACCTTGTGTCCAAACTTTCACTCCATCAGTCCATTGTGTTAAATGACAATATTCGTGTACCAATATACCCAACCAATCAGGTCTATTCATTGCTACTGCCAATTTTTTTTCTTCATCGTCAAAGTAACCACTACATTTTATATTACCACTCAACTTTAAATATTTCACAGGTCTTAAATCACATTTGATACCATTTTCTTTACATTGTTTTTTGACCCATTGTATAAATCTTTTTTCTTTTGCTCTCATATTATTTTTTTATTATGTAATTGGTAGATAAAACGATAGGGGATAGAACTTAATCTACCCCCATTTCGTTCTCACCATTAAAACTACTACCAAACGATAGTCTCATCATCGGTTGTCTCACCATCTTTCACTTCATTGAAAAGTTGTGATTCATCTTCCGATTTAATAAATTTTTGTATTAATTGTTTGATAAATACCCTCTCACTATCCAAACCACCATCGTTACTGAAATAAGGTAAGATTGCAATTTCTGCGGCTTCCATTAAAGAGAAACCATCATAAATCAAACCTGCTGCCTCAACATTCACACGGGTAGATACGATAGTAGAAATCTTACTCATATCGGTTTTGATTAATTGACGAGTAGTATCAGCAATTTCTGCTAATGCACTTAACGAATAATCGTCTGCATTTGGAAATTTGAATTTTAACAATTCGTATTCACTTTGTTTATCCAACAAGTCCATTTCGATTTGAACAAAACGGTCCATAATAGCTCTATCCATAATACGAGTACTGGTATATTCGTTCCCGATATTGGCGGTCGCAATAAAAGTCACGCCATTGGCAACTTTTACAATTGGTGAACCTTCTGCCTCATCCAATCGTAAGTATCTTTGACCACTATCCAACACAGTCATTAAGATATTCCAAGCCTCTGGGTGAGAACGAGAAATCTCATCTAATAAGATAATTGCGTTTGGTGTTTTAATTGCTTTAACGAAAGCAGATTCACTAAAAAATGTACCACTCTCTTTGTTAAAGTGTGTGTTACCAATAAGTGTTGCTCTCGGGTCTTGCGTAGCACCTAAATTGAAATAGAAATCAGGTCGTTTCAATGAACGAACTAATGATTGAGCGGCTAATGTTTTACCACAACCAGTCGGTCCGGTCATCATAATATTTTTACCTCTAACCGCTGAACGAATTAAGTATTTCCACTTTAAGTTCTCAATAAATAATCCGATTGGTTTTAGTTCCTCACCTTTGGTATGGATAAATTCTTTAAGATGTTCATGTGTTTCAAATGCTTCACTTACACTATCACACGCACTATCTTCAATTACATTTGCGAGTTTTTTGAACTCATCCATTTCAACCATTTTGTAAGATACATTACCATTCTTACCAACGAATGCTCTTAATGCTTTATCTTCGGTAAGAGCTTGTTTCATTTTTGCCTTTGATATTCCGGCAACTTTTGTAACTACATCATTATTTGTAGTCATCAATGCGAAACTTCTACCGATTTGAATAGATTTATAACACTCATTTGTGAAACCAACATTGGTATCAACTGTCTTTTTTCGTGTGCTTACACGTTTTGCTGTTCTACGAGCCATAGTTTTTGTTTTAGTAGTTTTAACTTTATTAACTTTTTTGTTACTTTGATTAGTACGCATGATTTTATAATGTTTAATTGGTGATTGATATGTCTAATATACGAAAAATATTTGATACTACCAAATCTATTTATAATTGATTGATTTTTAACTCTTTATACAAAGTAAAAACCCCTAATACATAAGTCATTGATTATCAACGATTTAGTGTTTTAGGGGTATTTTACCCTATTTTTATATATGTGTGAATGGGGACTCGTTTGAGCCCCACGTTTCACTTTGGGGCTTTCCGAGCCTATGATTTTTTAAGGAACAATTCGTTCATACTCTTTGCTACCTCAAACATATTTTCTACATTCACATATTTGGCATCGTTACCATAACACTTTTTGAATATCTGCCAATCGGAACTATATTCAAAATTACCACGACTTTCGGTTATAAAATATGAAAGAATATTAATACCATTTCCTTGCATTTTTTTCACTTGTTTACGGGTATGGTCAGCTGCTGCTTCACCGGAATAACTGATTTCGTCACTTCCTGAACTGATACTATATGTGGGTTGTCCGTCAGAGAAATTTAAGAAATAACTATCCGTATCATTTGTAGTAGGAATAAGCTCTTTCATAATTGCTTCGAAACACAAACCTTCTGGTGTAGTATTGGTACAACTTAATGTACTCATATAGTGACAAAATTGTCGGAATGAATCTCTACGACTATCATGCACCATAGCTACATATGGTAATGCTCTACCACCGGTGTCGGTTGAACGAACTGAAACTTGTACATTGATATTACGGGCCATCTCACAGGCTTTAACAATCGCAACAGTCGATGTAACACATCTTTTTAACTTATCACCACTCATAGAGCCAGAATAATCAATTGATATGTGCAGGTTTGCTTTCTTAAATTGGTCAACTTCGTTTGTGTAAAACACATTCTCATTATCATAACCCAATGAAGCAATCATTCTACCATCAATCTTACCTTTCTTTAATCTACTGAATACCGTCTCACGACTTTCACTACGAATTTGTAACTTCTTACCTAATAAAGTACCCAATATTGTACCTCTCTTAACTTCATCTATATATGGTGTAGCTAATTCACCATCGTTTCGCCAGCTACGATTTGTAAATGGAAAGTCGGTACTTTCTAATAGTTTTTTAGTAAGTTTCTTCACTACAATACAATCAACCCCCTTACCAATATTCTTTCCGTTTCTTTCGTAATCAGCACCAACACGAACCATTTCGGTACCTGATTCCTGTATATCATCCAATTTTTCATTTTCTTGTTTGGTAATTTGTTTTTTCTTCACATCACCATTTAAGAAATCTTTTTGTTTTTGGAACTTCTTTTCCAATTGCTTTCTAGCGGTATCGGATAGTTTTACTTTTGTATCACCATCTTGTCCATCATCATCAGTATTACCCAATTGAGCAGTTACTTGTCCACTCATTTGTCCATTACCACCACCCATTTCATCACCATTATCATCACCTTCTTCATTGATATCGGTAATTTCTATTTCACTTTCACCATCTCCATCACCTTTACCTTTACCATTTCCGTTTTGTTGTGGTTGTGGTTGTGAGGAAACATATTTAAGAATTTCAGCAACAACGTCAATCGCAACATTAAGAGAATCACCGGAGTTTTTTAATCTGCCGATATTTTTCAAGTCCAATAAACGATATATTGTTCTCAATCCTTTCAACTTTGAAAGATTAGTTTCTTCGTTCAATAAGTTGATAATACGGAACATATAACTTTCCCAAGTTTCTTCGGTATATTCATCCGATTTAACACCTTTACTTACAATCTTATCATTGAAATAATGGTCATACATTTGAGTATAATAATCTCTATAACCAGGTGCAGAGTTGTATATGTAATGGTCAATACGTCTATCTTCAATCCAATTTGTTAATCCACCGATAATATCAACAACTTCTTCGGTCGGAATACCTTTACATCCAATCTTACCACTTTTAAGGTAAATTTCTGAAATTTGATTAGTATAATTACCCGCATAGTTTTTTATTACATTATCAATTCCATTTTGAATAGCGGATTCATCATATATAGGATTTTCACCATTTTCAATTAATTGAGAGTTTTGTCTCAACATATGATTAAGATTCATAAATACATTATCCTTTGTATCTCCCATTGCTTTTAACAATTTGAAATCGGATAAGACAATATGAGAACCCTCGTGTAATGCCAAACCAACTGATACATCAAAGTTATCATCAACGTCTGCGGAAAGGATAACTTTTTTTCCATCGGTTTTGCTTTCACTTTTTGTAGCAAATGAAACCGGAATTGATTTACTTGTTACGATTTGAACGAAATTTGAAATCGCTCGTCTTACTGATGCTAACTTATAAAGATTGTGTGTCTTTTTATAAGCATCTAAATCTTTCTTTTGATAACTACCATATGTTTCAAGATAGTCAAAAGAAGTGTCGTACTCATCATACCAAAAAGATGAAGCACTTTGTTTACCCTTTACCAAATAATCTTTGGTGCCGGTTTTGAATTTGTCATACCAACTCATAGCTCGGAAATTTATGTGTTTTTAAATAAATGTGTAAAATGTGGGTTTTTCTATCTTTTAACCCTTTTAGATGTCTAATATACGAATAATTTTTGATACTACCAAATATTTATTAAACTTTTTTTTAATATGTTGATAGTCAATGACTTACGCATAAAAAAAGACCTATATACATAAGTCTTTGATTATCAATTAGTTAAGAAAATACTCATTTATAGGGTAAAATCTTCATTCGTCTGCATACCTTTTGGAATTTTTGTACTATTTTGCGGTTTATTACCAACGACTGTAATTTTAGTGTGTGGTTGCTTATCCTCTTTTAATAAATCTTTAATTTCGGTTAATAGGTCTACTATAATTTTAAATTGTTCTAATTCCATTTTATTCAGTTTCGTGTTGTAAATAATTATCAAATTGTTTAGCCGCTTTTGGATTCACTTCGTATAAATGTTGTAATGATAATTCATATCTACCATTTTCCGATTTACTAATAAATAGTTCATCGTGTAAACTATCATTTATATTTATTAAAGAATCAACATTATGTGGAACTTGATAAACTTTAATTTGTTCACTTCTTAATTTTGTTAATTCTTTTTGTTGGTAATAGCAAATTAGTAATACTGATATTGCACCAGTACCTACGATTGCTTTCTGATATTTTGCGATAAATTCTTTCATAGTTTTATTTTTAGTTATAATATGTTGGTATGTGTTTTGATACCTCTTGTTTATTTTTATCCTTTATTCCAAATAAAATAGTTTTGTTATGTTCAAATATTGGAATCATTTGATTATAAATATCTTTAAGTTCATCTGGATTTTTAGAAGCTACCGAATTAATGATTTCTTTTATTTTTTCAAATCTTTCATTATAATCTTCTATATTATCATAACTCTCATCCCAAAAATCACCAAATGTTTTAAATCCAATTTTATGTAATCTTTTTAATAAACCACATGCTCCTATAATAACAAATGGCATATTTGAAGCAATTGCTTTTGCCGTTTTTTCTGTAAAATAATCTAAATCTATTGTTAAAGTTTTTTCTATAAAATGATCTTGAATTTCGCATTTTGAATCTATTTTTGATTCAGTTACAATTTGCAAAAATGAATCATCCCAAATTTCTTTTTTAATTTCGTGTAAATAATATGGTAAAGTATGTGTCACGTCCCAATCACTTGCTTCTTCTCCAAAATTATTATCAAATTCTTTTATAAATTTAAAAGATGCGTAACAATCATTCAGTAAATTAGTATTTTTTAGAAAATTATATAAATCCATTCTATGCACATGTATATACCAAGAACCATATTGATTTGTTGCCAATTTATAATTTCTATTAAAAGTTAAAAACTTTTTAATGAAAGGTAATTCTTTTTTTACAGGCTCTTTAAAGAATAACCATTGTGGTATGTGTAATTGAACATCCCATTCACCACCGGTATCTTGTGTCATTAGAAATCCGTAGTAAGTAACAGGTGTCCAGTTAAATTCTTTTATAAAATTTAAATAACTATCAGTTTCACATTCAGTAAATACAAAAACTTTATTTTTTATTCCCAATTTAATTAAACAATTACTAAATTTTGAATACCCAAAAGCAGTAGATTCAAATGATTCACCTCTCTCATTTATTATTAAAGAATAATCTTTAAACCCATCCATTGATAATTTTAGATTCTCTTCTATATTTTCAAGATCATTAAAAAACTGCTTTTGTATAAAAACAATTTTTTTATTATCTAAAATTTCTATATTCATATATTTTTAAATTAAAAATCTCCTTCGGAATGTATATTGTTATCATCCCACGCATCTCTGCCTGCGGTTTTCGTTACACATTCATCATCACCCCAATCTAAAAAATCTTCGCCCTTATAATCTGGATGATTTTCTTTCATATAATCAATTCCACTTACCCATGACCAAGATAAGAATGCGGTTCCAATAACCATAAACAAAATAACCCCCAACATAAAATATATACTTTAACAATTAATAATCCTTTTAATCCCACCACCCTCTTAAATCTTTATCCACAATTTTCCATAATTCTTTCCATTCAGCCTCTTCTATTTCATGAGACCTTTTAAATACTTTTGAATTGTGTTCTCTTTGTTCAGGCGTATCTTCTATATCATCAAACCACCAATCTTTGTTTTGGATTTCTCCCAACTCCGTTTCGGCATCTTTAAGATATTCATCTTCTCTAATTCTATCAATTAAGTATATTACTCTTTTGATTTCTTTAACTTTTTTCATTCTACTTATATCTTCTTCCCAACCATAGAACTCCAATGTGTGAGCAAGTTTAGTCAAAGAACGCCTTAACATCATTAATGAGAAAATATAATCCCAACTACGATGCTCCCATAATTCTTTTTTAAAATACCAAACATTCTCAACGAAATATGGTATCTTATATCTAAACAATTCATAGGTTTTATACCACCAAGTTTGATGTCTAGACAATCTTTTTAATGATTTGAAAAAAGTGTCAGTAAAGTGAACCTCCATAACTATTTGTTTTTATTTTTTTTCTTAAATAAATTTGATATTTTTTTACCTTCTTTTATAATATTCCCATTTTCATCCATCATTGGTGCACGATATATCTCAAATGCCATCCATAATGCAGTACCAATCATACCAATTGCAATATATTCTATCATATTATTTATATTTTTTCATTAAATTATATCTACTATGTCTTTCCTCTTCTGTCAACGCAACGGATTCATCATAACTATGCTCTATGTTTACCTTTATACATAATTCTGGAGCTTTTGAATTTCTAAAATAATTATTTATATATCCCATTATATTTGCTGCACCAATTGGGTTGGCAGAATGAACATAGATTTGCGGTAACGGAATACCAGTATTCATAGATTCCGCTACCAAAAATCTTGCACAATCCATTCCAGTTTTTTCAGGTATACGATTGTAGTCCAATTCGTAATTTGGTTTAACATTGGTATAATATTCCACCATTGCACCTTCTCCCAAATCGTGGTCTAAACTGATTACTTCATATGCTCCCAATCCTTTCAGTTTGATATGTGCTATAAATTCATCGTAGTTTCTAACAACTTCCCAGTTATCTGCCTTTGGTGTTCTTACATCATCCAAATACAAATATAGTTTATTTTTCTTCATTGTGTATAAAATTTAATTCTCTTGTTGAAAAATCATAATCAAATGTAATTGGTTCATTGTAAACTTCATATCTCAAATTACAACTACATCCGTTAAATGTATATACATCACCCCATTCATCTTTATAAGGCATCGTTCCCCAACCATATGCTTCATGTATATGACCGGCAAAGTGTAGGTGAGGTTTTACTTCATGCAATCTATGATATAAGTCTGCACAACCTACATTTTGATTTGTGTTTTGTGCTCTATCACAATATCCATAAATCGGGCTATGTGTGATAACCATGTCAGTATCATCGGGTATACCATTCCATACCTGCGCTATATCATGTCCTCTATCTTTGTTGAATGCCCAACCATATCCAAATGATGGACTAACCGGTGAACCCCATATTTTTATTTGGTCAACTTCTATAAAATTGTTTTCTAAATAAAATACGTTTGGGTTAAGTTCTATATCCAATAAGTTTTGTAACCAATCAGGTTTACCTTCTGCAACTTCATCAGTCCAATTTGTATGAACATCAAAGTATGCAGCTTTATCTCTATACAATATCTCTCTATCAAATGTCAAATCGTGATTACCTGCTATGAATATCTTGTGAGTATAATTGTCTATACCATTAAACCATTTGATAAATCTTTCTACCTCATCCTTTCTACCTATGGATGTAATGTCTCCACTATGAATAAGAATGTCACCTCCCGGTAACTTTCCATTCAATTGATTATGTTTATTATGTGTGTCGCTAATGTGCGTTATTCTCATCTTCATAAAATTCTTCTTTGTTTCCTATTAATTGATATGCATCCCACAATGAATCCAATGCAATTTCAAACTTTTCTTTGAGGTCACTTTCATTTTCGGTTAGTGGATGTTCCAATAGATGTGTGTTTATATTATCCATCATCACATGCGTTCTATCCATCAATTCTAAATAGTGTCCTTTATTTATCGAATTCTTTTTTTGCTTCTTTGATAACATCTGATATCGATTTGTTTTGATTTTTTTGTGCAGTTCTTGCAACTCTTATAATGAACTCTGCTAATTGATGTTTCTTATCTATTTTTTTAATTAACTGAATTAGAGTGTCTAAATCTTCGTAATATTTACCCATTTTAATTTATATTTGCGGAAGCTCAGGGATTCGAACCCCAGATACCTTTCAGTATGACGGTTTTCAAGACCGTTCCATTCAACCACTCTGGCAAGCTTCCTAATATACTAATAGATATGTGTTTCTTCATTTCTGAAAGTATCACTATCTAAAAAAGTAGTATTTGATTGTCTCCTTCTAGCTTCTTCAGCTGCTTTGACCATTCTAATCCAAGTAATAGATACATCAACAGGTGCTAATACCCATGCCATAACTAATACCATAATAGCATCCATTTCAGGAGAACTATAATCAATTCCTCTTTCTTTGTATTTTACATTCAACTGATAAAAACAGTAAATAATACAAATAACATAATAAATAAATAACCAATTCATAACTTTGTAATTTTAATAAATATACGAATAATTTTCCAATTTTCCAAATAAGAAAATAAGCAGGTGTGGAGTCACCTACCTATTTTTAGTGAATAAGAAACATCTGTCTCTCTTTATGGCGTCATCACAAAAGCCCACGTAGTCCGGATTGGATTCAAACCAATGGCCCATATCTTAGAAGGATATTGCTCTATTCAACTGAGCTACCGAACTATATAGGTAAGAGAGATACTACGTCTAATATCTCAATGTATTCTACCGGCCGTATATGGAGTATGCGCACTGACCATAAACTAAACTTTCGTCAACTCTTACCTTTATTAAAAACACAACCACTTTACGTCTGCAAGTGTAAAAGATTGTCGAGCTAATTGCATATACAATCTAATTGTGTTTGCGGACGGGACGGGACTCGAACCCGCGACCTTCGGCGTGACAAGCCGACATTCTAACCAACTGAACTACCCATCCAAATTACATTATCGTTCTTTAACTAATTTTTATTTTTTATTGTTAGTTAATTTTTGTTCCAATTTATCTAATCTCGAATCTAATTGAGAAAAGATATGATTTTCTAATTCATCTGCTCTGCGATTAAAGTCAGTTTGATTTCTATCAATTTGACGATATACATCCTCACCGATGCGTTCTAATTCTTTTTCTATTTTTCTTGCCTTAACAAATCCAATAACAGCAACTACCGACACTGCGATAACCACCACTACGGACATTCCTAAAACGAATGATAATATTTCCATAATTTAATACTCCTATATGTCAAAGAACGATAATGTGAGCCGAAGGTCAGACTCGAACTGACGACCTGCTGATTACAAATCAGCTGCTCTACCAACTGAGCTACTCCGGCTTATGTACTCTGTACGGGATTCGAACCCGTATTACATCCGTGAAAGGGATGTGACCTAACCCTTAGTCGAACAGAGCGTTTAAGGAAAGTAAAAGATGGGTGCGTGGACGATTACTTTTATGATTGGCTTTACTAACCGAACGACAGTTTATTAGATTTGCACTAACTCGATTTAGCGGACTATCTTTGTTCCCAATCAACCTTATAAATTAAATATACGAATAATAATTTACTTTACCAAATTTGGTTGAACGATGGGAATCGAACCCACACACAAAGTGCCACAAACTTTTGCCCTACCATTAGGCTACGCTCAACATATATGAGGTGAGTACAAGATTTGAACTTGTGTAAAAGGTTTTGCAGACCTTCGCCTAGCCACTCGGACAACTCACCTTATTGTAGTTTCAGTAGGACTCGAACCTACACTCTAACATTCGTAGTGTTATGTGCTATCCGTTACACCATAGAACTATTTGCACTTTAGTTTATCTTATTAATTCAAATACATGCCATACAAAATACCCATCCATATAAGTTGTGATATATTTCATAGTATCTTCGACCTGCCATCCAGTGCCTATGATACAAATATGTCTTTCTTCCAATTCGGATGTATTAGGATTTACCAACGCCCAAAGAGTTGGAATTTGATTTTGTAATTGTATCGTTAATATTTCTGCATCTTTGGGCAATTGTAAAGTGCAATCCTGTGAATCTAATGTATATTTATAAATTTTTTTCATATGTTATTATAGTTTTTCTATTTCTTTTTTAACTTCTTCCCAATAATTAATGTCATAGGTTATATGTTCAGTTAAAAATTTACCTTCTAATGATAGTTTATATGGGTTAGAATTTATTATTTCATCTACTGCTATTAATGCACATTGTTTAGCATTATTCCATGCATCATTTTCAAGGTAATGCTGCATTTCCATATACTTTTGAGTTAATTCCCATGCTTTTTCTTGCGGTGTCATAAGTTATACTATTTAAAAAAATAAAGTAAAGCTCCAGTGATTATTAACACTATAATCAATGTCAAAGTAGATAATTTTTGTCCAATTTTGTACCACATATATTATTTGTTTTTATAATAATTTCTTAATTTTTCACTTACTATACCACCAGTATATGCAAGTATTAAAAATATAACTGTTTTCATATTATTTGTTTTTAATCAATAAAGTTTA